>ENA-OSIY01000065-OSIY01000065.1-marine-metagenome-genome-assembly--contig:-NODE-65-length-58873-cov-9.400282_pt1 | contig 58873 bp, 50 predicted proteins | sample MGYA00237884_ERZ534233 | MGnify/ENA primary metagenome ERZ534233 (study PRJEB26412, sample SAMN06343840) | marine metagenome | isolation source: estuarine water | place: USA: Columbia River Estuary... | reverse complement strand
GTGAATGTTACTATACCGTTCCCACCATTAAATGTTGCACCTGTGGTATACTCGTCATTATATGATGTTAGATATCCCTCTTGTGAATGATCACCCCATCCATATGCTGTATTCCAATTACTATCGTTATAACCTGATGCGGTTATTGTTCCAGTTGATATAATGTTTGATGAAACCCTCAATGTTCTACTCATCCTAACCTCAGCACCGCTTACCTCAGGATTAAATAAGAAATTTCCAGAACTATCTATACCAAAATAACCTTGTCTATCATTTTGAGCGTCGTAGAACTGCATGTAGTTCCACCCACCTTCTGGGGTCCCACTTACTGAACCCGCATCCGTTTGTTTTAATATTAGATGACCATCTGATGCGGATGATATGGTTAAAGTTCCACTTATTGTCCCACCATTAAGTGGTAGGTATCTATTGTCAATATCAACATTGAAAGTGTCACCATCATTCCTTGTGAATGTGATTACACCATTACTCGTATTGAATGTAGCACCTGTAGTATATTCATCATTATAACTTGTTAAGTATCCGGCACTTCCATGATCTCCCCATCCATATGCTGTGTTCCACTGAGATGAGTTACCACCCGTTGCGTTTATTATACCTGTTACACTAACACCTGTACTATCGGTCGTAAATTTAACAACGTTATTATGTCTTAAAGTAACACCCGCGTTTTCAGTATATTGAATACCTACCTCACCATTTGTACCACCAATATTAAGAACTGTGGATCCTTGTATATTTAAAACACCCGTTCCATTATCTTTTATGTAACTGTTAGTTCCGTCGTGGTACATTTGAAGATCTCCCGAACCTCCGAATAATACCTTTTTACTGTCGGTGAAAATTGCGTCTTTTTGGAAATTAACATTTTGTTGACTACCATCCAAGAAAAAATACGTCACTTCCCCCGTACTCCCATCACTTCCTAAAAATTTAAGGTCCCCATAACGACTACCGACATTTAAATCACCGTTGTAGTTGAATACGTATGAGTTAGTTCCATTGTGCCAAAGTCTCAAGTCATTATCAGTCCCCAATTTAAGTTGGTCACTATCTAAGAATCTAACATCACCTGTAATTGTACCACCACTAAGTGGTAAGTGACCTACGGTTGAGTAAGTGTATGCGGAATCCCAATTCGTAATATTGGTTTCTGTTATTCCCGCTGAAGGGGATGCAGTAAATATTGGGTCTGTTTCTGTAAATGAAGTTAAGTACCTACCATCAAGATCAACGGTGTAAGTATCCCCACCATTCTTAGTAAAGGTAACCACACCATCACTTGAATTAAATGTTGCTCCTGTTGTGTGAAGTACGGTGTCTACCGCAAATCCCGTCACATCAATAGAAGTACCATTAGATTTATTAAGTCTTAGTGTTTGAGTTGAGTCATTATATGTACCACCAGTAACATTTATATCGGTTAAAGTACTACTAATATTAAGGGTGTAAGTATCTCCATCATTTCTTGTGAAAGTAATAATACCGTTGGACCCATTAAATGTTGCTCCCGTTGTATACTCATTATTATATGTTGTAAGATATCCTTCTTGTGAATGATCTCCCCATCCATATGCGGTGTCCCAATTACCTATTTGAGTGGAAGTAATATCATAAACTGCGTGTGCAGTAAATATTGGGTCTGTTTCTGTAAATGAAGTTAGGTACCTACCATCAAGATCGACCGTGTATTGATCACCATCATTCCTCGTAAAGGTTACAATACCATTAGAGGTCCCAAAGGTTGCCCCTGTAGTGTATTCATCATTATACTCTGTCAAGTAACTACCACTATTAGATTCTAAACTATCCAATCTACCATCCTGAGTACTATTTAAAGTATCATTTGATGACGTATAAGTGTTTAAGTCACCACGTAATGTTGTTACGTCAGCATCAGTTGCGTATGTGTCATCAATACTTGAGGTAAATGATTCTATTGAATCTAATCTACCATCAACTAAATTATAATTTGTGGTTTCCGTTATATTAATTTGTTCTGAACCACTAACGACAGTTTCAGTGTTTAATTTTGATTTTATACCACTTAAGAAGTGTACCGATCCAGTATCGAGCGTTAAACTCCTATTTGTATCGATAGTACCTCCACCAGTTAGACCCTTACCACTACCAATTGTTATGGATGAGTGGTCAATGTGTTCATTACCTACGTAATTTGTGGTTGCATCATGATCTATCTGTATAGAACCACTTATTACACCATCGTTATTTAATTTACCCTTAATTGTGGTATTAATACTACTCGTAAATGAATTTAGTGACGATGTCGATGTTTCAATTCTATCAATCCTATCATCATGAGAACCTGAAGTTGTTTCTAAAGACCCAATCTTCCCTTCTATTGTTGAAAGGTCGTTGGAGACAAGGAAACTCCCCGTTTTAGACTCAATACTATCTAACCTACCGTCATGTGATCCACTTGTTACTTCTAAACTATCTAATCTACCATCAGTCGATGATGAGTATGTATTTAAATCAGTTCTGAGTGTCGTTACATCACTATCCGTCGCATAAGTATCGTCAATACTTGAAGTGAACCCCTCAAGACTATCTAATCTACCATTTTGATCACTATTTGTGTTATTATTGGATGATGTATATGTATTAAACGATCCGGTATCAACTAAAGTGGAGAAATCGATGGATCCACTAAGAATCCCCGTTTTCCAAGTTGCAATACCGTCATTACCAACCGATAGAACCCTATTCTCATATCCTGAGTCAATTGTTGGTAGTCCACCACCAACAGTTGCCGTTACAGTACCTGTTTGAGGTGATGCGAAACTAACAACCACTTGATTAACACTTGTTGCCTCTATTTTCTGTGGAATAATAACCTCATCGTTACTATCAAAAACCTCAATAGAGGGGTGTTTTTCGTTTAAATTGTGATTTAATGTCCATGTACTTGTTGCACTTGTAACTTCTAACTTCTCAGTTTTACCTTCTCCACCGTCTGATTCCGAGGCAACCCCTGAAAGGTATACAACCGCATCACCACCTGTGGTACCACTTATTTTTATACCTGTCGAATCATCAAATTTAATTCTTGTGAAAGTAGAATCGATAGAAGTCGATCCCGCGTCTGATCCCGAGATTTTAATTGGCACATTTGTTAAACCTAAACCACTACCTGTAAATTCTGTTGCTGTGAGAGACCCTGTTACTGTAGTATCCGTGTTTATATGTAAACCATCCGCATCGATAGATGCTGTGGAGGTTGAATTCGCTATTCGGTCTAAACTAAGACCTGTAACTCCCGCTGCGGGAATATTATAAAGTCCACTACCATCACCAATAAAGGATGAACTAATATTAGTTGCCGTTAAATCGCCAACTAAATCAATATTACCAAAATTTTGTGTGTTTGTGATTATTACTTCTTCGACGGAAGGTCCGCTTGAACCTGATTTTGATAAGAAAATCTTACCGTCGGTTGTATTCATGGATAATTCACCAAGTTGTAGTTGTGAATTAATCGGAATCTTACCGGATATAGCGCTTCTACGCAGTTTAACTGTCTGTCCCATATATATGGATCTCTCTAAATGTATTTATAGTGATATCTATCACTTTTATTATGATCTATATAGATCTTTATTATAAATACTACTTAATATCAATATATAAAGAAAATCCCCTGATTTCTCAAGGGATTTTTGTGTAATAAATATTTAATTTAGTTTTTAGTATGTTCCACCATCAATAACTGTAGAAAATGCTAAAGATCCATCACTTGATTTGTATCCTAAAATACCGTCTAAAACATCTGTTGTTTCTGAAGTTGAAATATAACCAAGTTCATTACTTGAGTTTCTAAACACAATTGACGAACTGTTAGTTCCCGCATCTGAACCACCACCCGCAGTAACTGTTACATTACCCGCAATTAAGGTAGCACCGTCGTCAGTTGCCACTGTAAATTTATTTGTGTTATATGCTAATACACTACCATCATCAGTAAGTAAAGAATCACCCATAGTGTTCTTACCTGTTGCTACAGGTATTGAACCAATTGCTAAACTACTTTCCGAACCGTAAGCTCCCGCAGTTGTTCCAAGTAATTTACTTGATTTTCCTGATGAGGAAACAAACATCCAGTGGTCATCTTGTGAATCCCATACTAAAGATGCTGATACACCTGAAGAACCTGAGTCCATAACTTCAAAACCTGCATATCTCTCAAACGGAGAATATGCGTTTAATTTAATTATGTTATCATCAATCTCAACTGTTGTTGATTGTATGTTTACTTCAGTAGCAGTACCTAATATTTCTAAGTTACCTGATATTGTTACATTATCATTAACTGTTAATGTTCCGTCTATCTCAGTATTACCTGTTACACCAAGTGTTCCACCTATAGTAGAATTACCTGTGATGGTTGCCGTAGCACCACCTAAATCACCTGTTGCTTCGATATCACCATTAACATCAAGTGTTGATCCATCGAATGTTAATTTTGTACTATCTTCAATCGCACCACCTGTACCGGCTAACACTACTCTACCCGCAGTTAAGTCTTCCACAATTGCACTTGCTAATGTGGATTCACCATCAACGTTTAAAGTTGATTTTAATTGTGCCGAACCTGTAACATTTAAAGTTGAATTAATACCAACATCACCTTTAAGTTCTGTTGTTCCAACTGAAGTTAGTGAACTTGCTGCAGATATGTCGTTACCAATTGTTGAACTACCCACACTAATAACATTAGTTGTTGAGTTGTATGTTAAATCAGCGTCATCTTGTAATGAATCTCCGTCAACCGCGAAAGGTATTCTATTAGCGGTTAATGCAGTACCATTATTGTCAAGTAATGTATCTCCTTGTACCCTTGAGTCTAACGTGTCTTGTACTAATTTGTTACTCCCATCTAAACCAATAAAGGTTGTTGTATCTCCGTCAGGAACATTTGATAGTTCAATATATCCTGAATTTACAGTAATTGTATCTGAACTTGCATCACCTAAGGTAATGTTACCTTTTAAGTCTGTAGTTCCTGATACTGTTAGGTCACCTGGTAGTGCCAAACTGTTTACGGCTAACCCACCTTCAAGTTCTAAATCTTGAATGTGTGCCGTCCCACTTACGTATAATTCTCTCCATGCTTTAGTTGTAGAACCTAAGTCATATGTATCGTTTACGTCGGGTATGAATGAAGATGCTATATCCGCACCGAACGAAACAAAGTCTGATGATGAATCACCAACAGTAATATTTCCACCTAAGTTTATATTACCCGCAATGTCGGCATCACCTGTAAGTTTTAAATTAGAACCTGTGATTTCACCCGAAATAAGTTTACCAACCGTTGCTGTAGATGTAACACCTAAAGTACCAGCAATAGTTTGGTTTCCCGTTACCGTTACCGTACCACCTGTTATGTTAGTGACCTCTGCATTTGTACCTGTTAAAGATGTGACTGTTACATTTGATATTACATTACCCTCAATGTTACCTGTCAAATCTATTCTATCGTTACCAACCCCATCATTATTTAATATATATAATGATTCGTCACTTGACGCGTAAAATGGAGTTCCGTCTAAAATAGATCCGTAGGTACCAACACCTATTGTAGGTGCATTAGTTCCTGAGTATATTTTTGATGTTGGTTTAAACGCTCCAGCGACACCTTCGTCACTAGCGACGGGCGATCCAACAAATACGAAAGGTCCAGCTAAATCTGAGATCGATCCTGACGCGATTAAAACCTCACCATTTCTAGTGGTGGTCGCTTTCACACTATCTATCGAACCTCTTCTGTGTTTAATAATTTGAGCCATCTTCTTTTTTGTTTTTTTTTACTTAATTTGATTTATTACTATAAATATCTTGATTATTAGAAACCACCTAGGTCCATGATAGAATTATTATTAATATCACCTATTGTTCCTAAGTTTTCTATTTCTAACGATGCCGATCTTATTTGATTCTCTATTTGGTTCTTTATGATAGACATAGCCCCCGATACAATTAACGAGTCTTTATTTATGTCTTGTGATTGTAATGTGGTTTGACCTTCTACAACTAAGTCACCTCTTATAACTACCGAACCAGTTACTTGTAAGTCACTCGTTGATGACCAATATGATCCTGAATTACCCCATATTAAATCATCTTGTCTTGCGATTGGTAATTCACTTCCTTCTTGACCCGCAATCCACTGATCATTCGTAGCATCCCATAATAAAGAACCTGATACGGTACTTGGATTTACAGTATCTTTAATACTTAATCCACCAAAATTAGATTCGTTACCATTTAACTCTATAATATTATCATTAACAATAACTGTTTCAGATAATGATGATGTTACGGTTCCGTGTACAGTAAAATCTCCCGTTAAATCTAAAGATCCACTTATCTGTATGTCGTTCGTAGTTGCATAAAACGAACCTGTTGGTTTGAATATGTCTTGAACACTATCAGGGTTAGTATCATCAAATTTATCACTTAATGTTCTACCCACGTATTGGTAAACACTCATGTACACATATTGATTACTTGAGGGGGTACCACTTATAAATTGTACCACACCTGTTTTGTAATCAAAAGAATAGGTAGATGGTTGTCTTAAATCAGTATTTGATGGGGAGGAAGAATTAGTTGAAACAAAAAGTTTAATTAAATAACCTGGTGTGGAATCCTCAACTGTTGAGTTTGCCAAACCTGATATGGCATATTTTGGTGAAATGAAATTTACTTCTTGATCATTACTAATCAACTGTGCCCCTATACCGTCATTTGAACCAATAGGGTCTAAGAAAAACCAAACCTCCCTATTTAAATCAGATTTAGTTAGTTTATGTCTGTACCAATATTTTAATACATCTAAACTTGTTTTACTATCAGAGTAAACAGATAAGTGATCTGAATCACTATTAAATGGTAAGTTTGAAGAAGGTATGAGACTTTGGTCAACATAAATTTCACTACTATTTAAATCCAATACAGAAGTAAATGATTCTTGTGAATCTAGTAGGTTGTTGTGTGTGTACCTCTTACTTTGGAGGAACCTCGATGATTTTATATTCTTATCGTATGCCATGTCTCTTAACTAAAACTTACACTTAAACTTGTTATGGGTGTTGAGTCCCCTTTGTATCTAACCAATACCGTAATTTCATTGTAGGTTGAATTCAAAAACATACCATCTGAGTTTCTCATGGGTAGAGAATATGAACCTCCTGAACCTGATCCACCTGTATTACCGTACAGATCTATATCTAAACCAAATGGATTAGTACCATCTGTATTAGAACTTATTGATCCAACAAAATTTTCTAATGTTTTAGTCGGATCATAAAATCTTGCGTTTGAATAAACATTAGTTGTGGAAGATTCAAATAGTATTACCACAGATGCTGAATTATTATTTGTTGAGTCCCATGAAACTAAAGACGTTCCACCTACATTAATACTCATACTTGTTTTTGTTCCTGATGTGGAAAATTTTCTAACATAATACTTATAATCACTACTATTACTTGGGTTGGTTAACCAATATCCGTTGTTACCACCTGGTTTAACTAAACGGTTAGGTCTTACTTGTAAATCTTTAGGACCCAAAATACCATATTCATTATAGGTGTTATCCCAAGAAGTTCCACCAAATGAAAGTAAATTATCATTTAATTCTAATCTTCTACCCTCACCCGTAAAATTTTCAGAAGTGTTAGATGAACCATCGTATGTTTGTGATCTACCATAATAATGTAAACTACCACTTGATGCCGGTTGTCCAAACGTTCCCGCTATGTGTACGGACCTACTTTCAGAATCAGACCTACTTCCACCGAATCCGGCTCCACTTATTGAAACCGACTGGTTAGCTGAGGTACCATACGAATTACCCGCACTCCAACTCAAACCTGAATTAAGTTTTATTTTATCATTAATGTGTGGAATTGTACCACTCGACCTTAAATCTGTAAATGTTTCATCATAAAACACATTACTTGTTGATATTCTACCGTTAGAAACACTTGCACTTCTTTGACCACTATTACCTGACATTGAACCGTGTGTACCGTTTTGGTACAACTTATTAAATGTACCCCCAATGGACCCACTCGCGTTAAACGTTGCCGTTTGTAAGTATGGTGCCCCACTTAAAGATCTTGATGTTGCGGTTAATTGTTCCATAGAATCAATATTTGCCGAAACACCTAAATTAGTTGACCCTATACCACTTTCAATTGTCGGCATTGGTCCATATAGTATCTCAGTATTACTCTCTATTGGTGTAGTAAAATCACTTGACCCACTTGCTATAGATATCGAACTTGATATATGGTAATACCCAATATCGTCTATAGTATTACCAGCATTTAAAATTGTTGGACTAAAGACTCCACTATATTTACCGTCTTGATACCCTGCGGGAATTAATTCAGGATTTGCCGATTCAATCTTACCAAGAGTAACTCCATTAGTTGTTCCCGCACCAGATTGTATTATTAAATGATTAGAACTTGATTCTTCCAATAAAACTCTGTTATGGTCGAATTTTTTAAACGTAAAAGATCCTGAAACTTTAAACGTTGTGGGTGTTCCGCTACTTAATCTACCTAAACCAAATAAATTACCATCATTTGATGATCTGACAGTTGTTGAACCACCGTATCTACTTGTAAATGAGTGTCTATAGTTACTATTTGTATAAAAAGTACCGAATGACCCTAAGATTGTTCCACCAATACTAGCAAATCCACTATCAACAAGGTCAATTAGTGTTGTATTTGTTGTTCCTGAAGGAAGATATCCACCAATACCCGAATCTGTTGATGTGTTGAATGTATTTTTAGTATATCCGTTATAATATTTGGTGTTTGGAGAGGCATCAGGTGCTGAAGAGGATAATAACCCCGCCATAAACCTAATAATCTCCGAAACGTCTGTGTTTTCATTAAAATTATTAAAATACGAACCATTCATGGTTCCCCACCCATTTGAAGTTGGTTGTCCCACGTTAATATTTTCTGCGTGTAGTGATTTTGACACAATTACACCATATTTTCCTGTTATAGAACCATCAGGTGAATTTAAACCACTACCCGATATTTGTAAATTTTCAGATGTGCCGTAATATGAACCTGTTTGTTGGAATATATTACTTGCTTCGATATCTGTTTGTGCATTACCAATTGCATCACTTAAAGACGCGGAAACATCTTCTAATTCTTGATCTGTCGCGTAAGTATCATCTAAAGAACTACTAAAAAGTTCTAACCCGTCAATCCTTGTTTCATGGTCAGACCCTGTCGTTTCTAATTCGACTAACCTACCATCATGTAATGTGAATGTGGAATCAACCGATTGTGATAATTCGTTTATCGAAGATGATAGTGACGATGATAAATCAGTTAGGTCATTATTAACCTGATCAAAAGATGAGGATACTGATTGTGATAAATCATTTATTGATGATGATAATGACGATGACAATTCACTTATTGACCCTGATAATGAAGACGATAAATCTGTTAATTGTTGATCTGTCGCAAATGTGGCGTCTAATGAAGAACTAAATGACTCTAAGTCAACTATTCTATCATCATGTGAACCACTTGTAGTTTCTAAAGAATTAAATCTATTATTACTTGACGTGTAGTATGATGCGAACGCTTGGTCATTTTCAGTATCAACACTATTAATTAATTCTACAATCTCCTTGAAACTATCTTTATCCGCATCAGAACTATCTAATATCGCATCAACGTTTCCTTTTACATCATCTATTCTCGTATCTAAAGATGACGATAAATTACTGACACTAAATTTAATTTCTTTACCATACCCATTCGAATTTGTATCGGTAATTGAGGTTGTAATATCCAACCCACCTTCTGATGCAATTTCTAATTCATCTGAACCTGTAGCCCTAATTAAAGGTTGTCCATCTATGAAAATATCTTTAAAGTGTGACCCTAAAGAAACAAACGCAGTACCGTCAACCGGTTCAGTAACGTTTATTCCTGTTGAATCGTCAAACTGTAGTTTACTAAACCTTTTACCATATGTGTTACCAAAAATATCGGAACCACTAATTTCAAATGACTCTAAATCGGTTAAACGTGTATCGTGTGACCCACTTGTTGTTTCTAATTCACCAAGTCTAACTTCAGTGGCAGTAAATGTCGTATCAACTGAAGATGATAAATCATTAATCGAAGATGATATTGAAGATGATAAATCTGTTAAGTCAGTATTAACCTGATCAAATGATGTTGATACTGATTGTGATAATTCGTTTATAGAAGATGATATTGAAGATGAAAGAGTTGTTAATTCACTCTCTATTACTATGTTTTCTTCTAACCCTAAAGGTCCACCTATCCACCTGTCATTAGTTGTGTCCCATAACAAGGAACCTGAAACTAAATTAGGGTTTGTGGGGTCTTTTATTAATAAACCACCAAACACATCACCAGTACCATTCAATTCAATGATATTATCATCTAAGGTGATTGTTTCCGACTTAATCGAGGTATACGTACCTAAAACATTCAAATCACCTATAACGGTCATATTTGAACCTGTAAACTCTAATGAGGTTAAGACTGAAGCACTAAACTGATTTAAGGGGTCAATTCCTTCGGTTATCCCACCACCGATTAAATCATTTAAACTCCGTGTACCGTTTATGAAGAAATTATCCGCATAAACGTTTTTCAAAGATGCGGTCGGGTTACCTAAATTTACCGTTTGCCCTGAGGTTATATCCTCGGTTGCAATTTGTTCCCAATATATTTGTTGTAATGCCATCTAAAAGTTTACTTTATTATAAATACCTGACAAATGGATCTTGGAAACAAAAAGGGAAGACTTTTTTGTCTCCCCCTTAATTTTATATGTTTTCTTTTATTTTTTCTAACATGTCTTCATGACTTTCTACATTTATGTCTGGCATTAGGAGTACCCCTAAACTACCATTTTCATTCCGTATAAAGACTGTAGGTAGGTTTTCGTCACCTATTTGGTTTACAACTTGATTCCATAAGTATTCATTATCATCGACATCATACTCTTCATAACTTAAATTTTCTTTTTTTAAAATTCCTTTAAATTCTTCACAATATTGACAACCCGACATAGTAAAAACACATATTGTTGTCATTATAAATTATCTAAAATGTCCGTATAATTTGTATCTGCCTGTGCACCAGTTAATCTACCCACTTCTTGTTCCCCATCAAAAATAATTACCGTAGGTACACTTCTTATACCCAACCCTTGAGCGTATGATCTATCTTCATCCACGTTAACTTTTACGAACTCTACATTGTCGTAATTTTCGTCCATATTTTCTAATCTAGGGATTAATGATTTACAAGGACCACACCATGGTGCCCATAAATCTACTAATACTTTCTTACCTTCTTTTTGTAGTGACAAAATTTCTTGTCCTGTTGAGTTTTTCATAATTAAAATCCTATTTTACCTTTTTGTTTAATTGTTTTATAAATATCGACATCTATATTGTAGATATCAGATAATGCCATTTCTTCTTCCGTCACCACCTCTTTTTTTAGAGATGATAATAATTTATTACTATCGTCTACCGATAACTTTGTAAACTTATGTTCTGCAATTAACCTTCCTTTTCTCATAAATGCATCATCAATATTATCTCTTTTAGTGTTGAAGGTTGCCACTATTTGTATATTTAAACAGTCACCCAAAATACCATCAGTTAAGTTAAGTAGATTAGAAGTACTCTGTGACATGTTGTTTGAACTCTCACGAGTACCTAAAACTTTCTCTGCGTCCTCAATTATTAGAATACTATTTTTATATTCCATTAAGAATGGTATAATCGTTGGATCTGTTAACGTTTCCGCCATCATAGGTGGAACAAATATGATTTGTTTTTCCTTTATCAATGAGGAAAGGTACTTTATATAGGTTGTTTTACCTGTACCAGGTTCTCCATGTAAAAGAACAATACCCTTATCGTTGTCCTTATTTAATCTCTTAACTATAGTCTCGTGAACCTTCTTAAAAGGTTTACCATAATTAAGTGTTAAATCCGTTTTAGGTATTTTCAGTTCGTACTCTTCTAAATCTAAGAAACCACCGCTATGGGATTTAATTAAAGATATATTACCCTTCTTTTTCTTGGTAATGTGTCTTTTAAATTTTGTTATACTGTATTGTTTATCAATCTCGCCATTGTCTTGGGAATAATAAAAAGTCAACGTTATATTTTTATTTCCCTTCCCCCTTTTTGTCTTTATTAATAATTCTCTTTCGTCACAATTATATAGGGTCTCTTCTGATGTCCTACCAATCAGGGTTCTTATACTCGTTTGATATTCACTACTTAATTTACTTAATACCTTAAAACCGTCTTTAATTAAAATATCCACAACCTTTTCAGTAAATGGCATCTTATATGATTTTACCGATGGTAGTTTTTCATATTTTAATATAAAGATCTGCTCACTGGCAATCTCCTCACTGTATGTTGATTCAAATATGGGGTAATACTTAGGTATTTTCATTTAGTTATAATTGTTTCAAGTCCTCTTTGATCTATAAAAATTGTAGGTTCGTAATAAGTATCATCTCTGTTTGAAATTTCATTTATTTCGTCCACAATATCTTTATTCATTTCATTTCTAATAGACTTCCTAATTAGTTCAAATTGATCCATTGTTAAGGTAGGGTCATTTTTCTTTAGGAAGTTATTCATGGCAACTATAGTTACTTTTTCCATAAAAACCTCAACATTTAGATCACTAACAAAATGTTCTCTTGCATTCTTATTAGTTTCCAAATACTTCCTAAGTTTTGCAACATATAATAACACCTCAGCGTCTATCATAATTTATCTATCTGTTCTTTTGATAATGTAACTTTGGTGGGTCTACCAAATACTTTCACGTCCACATCGACTTTATCTCCATTAATTAATCTAATTTCACCGTCGAATGTGTTGAAGGGACCATCAATAACTTTTACTGTTTCACCTATGGTATATTTGATACCACTTGATATTTCTTGACCTTCCTGTCCCGTTTTTAAAACTCTTTGAATTTCTCTATCCCTAACTCTTATGGGTCTTTTATCTCCCAAAACTTTCATGGTGTCAGGTAAATAAGATAAGTTAGTTAGGTCATCTTCCGTTAGAAGTTCATCCGTACTGAAGTATAAGTAACCCGTATAGATTACTTTTTCTCTTATGACTTTCTTTGTTTTAACCATTTTAAGTTCTTTCTCTAATGGACAAACAAATTCTTTTATTCCTCTGATGTTACCTAACTCAATTTCTGAATTGAATTTATCTTTAAGTTGTCTCTCTTTACCTGGCAGTACTTTTACCAAATACCAATAACTACCCATGTCTTTTTGATATAAATTATAAACTACAATCGAGGGACTAACACTTTTTTTGTTTTATCCTTTTCATCATCTTTAAGTTCGAACATACTTAATTGTTCTCCCACTTTGTACGATGGTTGACCATAATTCATTATCAGAATTTCAATACCCGTATTTTGTGTACCGTCTTTCTTCGCTGCTGCGGATTTTTTAAAACCCTTCTTTTCCCATTTGTAATCCGTGTAAGGAAACCACGTCTGTAATAACGGAAAGTCATAATACGATAAACTGTATCTCCCTTCCGAATTTTTTAAACAGTCCGCTAATCTTTCATGGTCTGACCTATCAAAATCGTGATTCGAATAATAGTTTTCAGTTTTCCAATAAGGTGGGTCAGTATAGAAGTAAGAAGTAGGAGAATCGTATTTCTCAATTACATCTTGGAAATCCATATTTTCCACGAACGTTATTTTGTCGAAGTGATCTCTAAACTTACCATTCTTCAACTTATCCATAAATATCAGGACTTTACAACGATACTTACCTTTATAATCTGTGTAGTTTGAGGTTTCAGGTTTAGAACCCGAAAATATTTGTGTTAATACGTAAACGTATTTTGCCGCTGCCTCGTAATTTGGATACTCACCTATTTCGTAGTCAGGGTGAAAGACCTCTTCCTGACATTTATTAAAAAATTCTCTACATTCAGGGGGTGTGTTTTCTTCACCGACTACCTGTACATATTCAATATATTTATTTAATTCCTCATACATTCTATCATAGTCTAAAGAACACTTCATTAGGTTTGCATTCAACCCATTGAAATCATTATATACTACTGTCTTAAGATTAGGGTATTTTTTAAGGTCCATATTAAAGAAGACCCAGAACATTCCTGAGAAAGGTTCGACGTATGTCTCGATGTCATTAGGAATTAAGGGAACTATCCACTTCCCTATTCTAGCCTTACCTCCAATATAACTTATCATGTGATTCTGCAGTTTCGTTTACTTATATAAAATATACAGAAAAAGAATGAGTAAGTCAACCTAGTTATCTCTTGTTTTTTAAGAATTCGAACAAATCTTCACCTAACTTCTCACCTAATTTAGAATCACTAGGAAAATGTACTCGACCTACATTTCTACTTATAGATATTTTTTCAGCAATCTTACGATACTCCAAGTCCTTAGTGACTTCAACTAACATTTCTCCAACTATTTTAGATTGAACTGAGTGTCCCGATGGGTATGATGGTGATTTTGCACTTTCTAAATCCATACCACCTATCTCCATGTCGTGTTGTTCCGCTATTTGTTGTGGTCTTGGTCTGTTGAAATGATACTTTAATTCGTAAATGATACCCGCGGCACTTTTAATAACCTCTTTGATTTGACTTTTAGGTATTTTGTGGTCTTTTTGTTCTGCGTATTCCTTAAATGATTTGAATATACGATCATACTTTTCAACAAAGTCTTTTTGTTCAGGTAGTGATGATAATGTTTTTAATTCCTCTTTAGTGTCCTTAGAGTGATTCTTAGGGGGGTAGATTTTCTTATATTTGGAAATATCGAAATCCTTAAACAAACCACTTTCTCTATTGTAGTCTATCTCTTTTTGGTGTTTATCACTTATTGATGTAATAAACTTTAGATCTTTTAATGATTCGTCCATGGTGTCGACATTTGTGTCGTTACCACACTTATGACAAATATATAAGTCGTCGCCACCTTCAGAAATTTTCCAACTCCATCCGCAGCTCTCGCATTTTATTTTGTCTCCCTCGACTATTTCCAATAGTTTCATATTGATAAATACTTATAAATTACTTATATTATTATTATGAAGAAAAAAAAGGAATCTTGTTCAAAGTGCAAGAAAAAACAAGAAAGGGAAGAACTCTTGCAAGAAGTAATCAAGGTAGAGAAAGGGATTAAGATATTCTTGTTCATAGGTTTAGGTCTATCCTTGTACGGACTTTATAAACTTCTATCCCTACTGTTTTGAGTATGAAAAAAAAGAAGAAGTATAAAATAATACTCTTCTGTAATAAAAAAAGAAAGAAACTCTTCTACCAAACTATTAGTCTTCCCGCAATACGTGACATGTGGTATGAGTTGAAAACTGAAAAGAAACCAAGATACACGAAAGAGTATGGTGGTAAACGAAATCAACTGTTAGATTATGAACTTGCACTGATATATCCTGACAATAGGTGGGCCAAGAAAAAAACAGTCATAAAACGAGACGAATACGGTAGACTATACCAAGCGGGTGTAGACATGAAGGGGTTTAGAATGAAAGAGATAGTACCCTATTGGCAGGAAGAGAAGATTTATGATCACGACATTAAACAACACATTAGGTACCACCAACTATTAAGTATATTGGAGGATGTAGATGAAATTGCTCAAATTTTTACACTGAATACCAAATTATTCTTACAGATAGAAGATAATGTTAAAATGTTTGGAAATAAGAATCTAAATGATTCTGACAGATTATTTGACTTACTTAGAGAGGACTTATTAAAACATAAAAAAAAGGGTAATTTCATTTTTGTGAAGGATATTACCACCACCCAAAGAAAAACCCTATATAATTTACTTGAAAAGAAAGGTTATAAACGTACCGAACTTTTTAGACACTATTCTTACTAAACATAAAAGAAACTTCACCTATTAGAATAGAGAATGTACCAGAGTCGTTTTCTTCAACGTCTTCCCCTTTAAATTTCTCTTTAATGTATTCATACACCTCTTCATATTGGTCTTCATCTAACTCGTAAAATACAGTACTTGCATTGGAATCGATCGCAACCTTCTCGATTAGATCTGAAATGATCGCCAATTGATTTAATACGTCACCTTTTTTTTCTTTTGACATTATATACCTAATATTTTACCTACCCTTGAAAGTAGTTCTTTTAATTTATTTGTTTTTTCCTTTTCAGGGACTTTGAATAGATCCTCCTTCTTCGTCTTCATCAGTTGTTGAATCATCTTTTTCTTGTGAGTCTCCACTTCCAACTGATCCTTTTGAATCTCCTTCTCCAGCCAATCTAATTCTTTGCGCGTCGTATTCTTGGACATTACTTTCAAATTTTAAATTTTCGAGATCGTCTAACTTACTTTCCTCAAACAATGCTCTCATTTCTCTAACTTTTTTATCGAATAACTCTCTTTTCTTTTCGTTCTCAATATTTTTTTCCACCACTTCGTTTGCACATTGTAGTGTTGTGTTGTATCCGTCTTTAGATGCTTCAGATATAAAAGAAACTAAAACGTCTTTGTCGTTTTTATCTTGAATCTTTATCTTTAGTGTCTTATAAACAGAAACAATTTCTTCGTATTTCCATTTAGATGGAAGTTTTAAATCTAAACTAACATTTCCCTTAATCTCTCTTAGTGAGAAGAAATAAGGTCTTAAAGGTTTTAATATTTCGTACACTTATTTATGTTATTATATATGTTATTATATATGAGACTACAAAATATAGAATTATTTTCTCATACTTGTTAATTGATAATGGTTCTGCAGATGTTACAAATAGTTTTATTATAAACTCAAAAACAAATTTTAGAATAAAGACTATCGATAAAATTAAAATATATAACTCTATATTATTTATCATGTCTTTTTATTTCGTCTAAAATTTCTTTTCTGAATGATGCAATAAGACTCTTTACTTCCTGAGCGTATTTTCGTGCTCTGATTGATGCAGATCTGTTACCTTTGTCGTATACCTTATGAGTGTCAACTGACATCTTCTCTACCAGGTCTTTAATTTTTCCTAACGTTTCCATACTTTATTACCGTTTCTGATAGTAATATACGGAATTTATTTTACTAGTTCAAGTTCTTTTCTAGTAATTTATAAATTTCTGTTAGAACCGCTAGTTCAGATCTCGTCTTTTTGTGGTTATAATTGAACAGTCTATAGAGGTACTCTTTAATTTTGATTTCTTCTTCGTCCATTTTTAGATAGTAAAAAGACTCTAAGAAAAAATCCCAAAAGTACTCATAGTGTATTCCCCGAAGATTAATATTTATTTTTTCTTTAGATAAATTACTTATGACCCTATCCCAACACCATGTAAAATGAATTTTTTGTTCTTCTTCTGTGATAATTGCGTCAGGACCTAAGTAAGTTTGGTCAACCATTCTGTGTAGTGAGTCGACTAGGTCGTAGAATAGTTCTATTTTTTCAATTGATATATTGTAAGCACGATACCAGACTTCTGTCTGGTATCCGTAATCTTGATCTTTAAGTATTGATTTAAGATATGTGTCTTTATTCTCCATATTTCCATTATTAATATACGAATAAAAGAAAACAAAGACAACAATATTATTGAGTCTTTTCGTTATAATTAGAAAGATCTTTTAGTCTTTTGATCTCTTCTTGTAAAACGTTACTTTTTTCTTTTGATTCTTTTTCTTCATTAACCGACTTAACTGGTTGTATATCTTTCTTATACATCGGTTGATTTTCATTTCTTTCTTTTCTCTTCTCCGCAGTTTTTGAAAGGTTCTTACCTGTTTCAGTTGGTATTGTATTTCCTCCGTCTGCATTACCCATAGTGGAATCACCTTCTAACGCCTTTTTGACTCTGTCTTTAAACTGATCACTCGGTTCGTGGTCGTAATCTAAGTCCAATGCGTGTTCCCCTCTTTCCATATCTACCTCTTCGTTTTCTTCTTCGGTGTTATGTACCACTTTTTTAGGGTCAATCTCACCTTTTCCCGATGCGTTTGGAAATTCAGGATTATCATTACCTTCAATTGATAATGCTTTCTTTAATTTTTTATCTACGTTACCCATATGTTCTTTTGTTTCTTTATTACTTAACTTATGTGAGTCTTGAACTGCCTTTAAACCTGGTGTTACCGCCTCGTTAACTAATTTACTAATCATATCAATTAATTGTGATTCTGATAATCTAAGTACTTTAGGTTCCTTAGTTTCATTGATTGACTCTTCATCCATACCACTACACTCACATAAAGATTTACCACAAGATTCACAAGTTGATTCGTCGATGTCTTGGTAAACACCTCCCTCTCCTTCGTCTTCATCCATCTGATCTCCACATTCTTCACAAACCTCTTTTTCATCGATATCAGATTTAATTGTTACGGGATGCATTTTTCCGCTACCTTTAGGAAATTCAAATTCCTTTTCACCTTTGTCTTTAGCTGCGTCCGCCGCCAAAACGAATGCGTTTTCGTGTTGGTCTTGTTCTAATTCTTCTATTGAATGGTCTTTTTTCATGTCTTTTGAGTCTAATTCTTCACCTATATGGTCTAATTTATCTAATAAATCTTCTTTAGATTCGTAGGTTTCTATTTCCACAACAAATTCTTTGTCGGGGTTATTTTTATTATATTCTTCACATTTTTGATCCGCTTCCTCTTTAGTATCGCAAATCTCAACGTACTCACCCTCACACTTAATACAGTGTGCGGTCTTTTTACCACTCTCTTCGTTTAAAATCGTGGTCGTTATCTCTTTTGAGATAGTTTCTTCAATAATTTTATTTAGTTCTGAAACTTTCATATTCTATAAATATATCCTTTATCTCATTTATTACTATTTTCTCCACCTCTTTATAAGGTAAACCGTATTTTTTTGAAACATTCTTTACCGCTTCATTTAATTCGTCGTTTTCATAGAACTCCAATGAATTAATATCACCTTCGTCACAATATGGAAATTTCTTACATTTTTCCTTCACCTTAACATATGAACCACCCGAACCTCCGTACATTGGAAAGTTAGTTTTTCTCATATGTTTCATACGTTGTACAATTGTCTTAGGTCCACCTATTTTAAGTGGGTCTTTACCTCCACCACCAAATGGTGCGTCATATTGTCCTGCTGATGAGGTGGCTGAAGTCGTTGCCTCAGTAAATTCCTCCTCATTTGGTTCTTCTTCGTTGTATTTCTTACTATTATGGATTTTATAGATTTCTCTTTTACTCATAAAACCCATAGGTGCCTCAAATGACCCTGAGGATCCACCCGACATTGTGGCTTCTTTAGTTTCTTTTTTCATTATTTAGTATTAATATTTTTTAAAGGTCCTTCCCAAAAAGATTTACGTTGCCACAATTGTTTAAATAATTCAACAACAACTTTAGTAGATAATTCCACCACTTTTTTATTAATATCTCGTGTACCCATCTCTTTTTTAACCATATCAACCACAATTTTATGTGCTTGAGTACCGTTAAGAAAATCTTTTATCTCTTTCTTCGCTATACTTTGTATTTGAGTTTTATCTGTGGTTGTAAGGGACATATTAGTTTATTCTTCTTTGAGAAATTAGGTCATTCATTGCGTCCGCGAACACATCTTCAAACTTTAATAGTTTTTGTATTGACTCTAACAGGTCATAATTTACTTTTAACATCGCAGTATTAAGGTACGTTCCTTTATTTTCACCCGCAATTATTACAAAATCTAAACTAACGTCAGGTAAATTGCCGTCTAACCTTACTTGATTAGACTGTATTGTGACCCCTGGTCGTAAATCACCTAAATCCGATACCTGAGTACCAAAATTACTAATGACATCACCTATGACCTTCTTTTGTTGTTCATTAACCTCCAAATCGTCTTTAGAAGATGATATAAGTCTTACCTCAACACCACCAATAACAATTACATTGTCTTTTAATTCTTTATCCTCTTCTTGTTCAGATATTGTTTCTTTTTTTAGTGTTGATTCTGTCAGACTTCTGAGAGTATTCAACATTTTTTTGGTATTGTCGTAGTTCATATGTGTTTTATATTTTATCATCTAAGAATAATTTAAAATTAAATGAAGGGTTTATATCTGTATAAATATTTGAAAAATTGGATTTACATACAATTCCCTTAAATTTATCTATCTTTTCTATATAACCGTGACTGGGGACCACTCTTTTGTCTATTTGTTTCTCTTCACAAATGTATTCACATAGATTAACGATACTTTTCATTTGTTGATCAGTATAACGATCCCAATAAAATTTGTCTCTCCAACTCCTAATGAATGGTTCGGTTCGATGTGGATCTCCAATCCAATTACTATAATAACCTGTTATGGTGTTTTTATGTAACCAACCTAAATTCTCTACCGCAATTTTAATTTGTTTTCTATCTAAGTCATGGTCACCAAATGTGACTGAGGAATAATCCATATCTAATACTTGGTAAATGTCCCCCATTTTAGAAACAATGAAATGAGGGATATCCTCATAATTACCACCTTTTCGATATTTTATCTTACTAACAAAATCATCAACCCTACGTTTAGTATCATATAAAAGAATTTGTTTTTTTTTATACTTCCTACCAATGTGATTTAATGATTTTTTATCTATTGTTTCTACGTCTCGAATTTCCAACATTTCTTGTAATTATTTTTGACCCAATTTTTATGTACGGTTCTATTCGTGCAACCCCACGTTCCATATAAAGGTCGTCAACGAATTCTGTTGGTGTTGGGGATGGTATGTTGGTTGGTGAAGGTGTGGGAGTACTACTTTCTGTAGGTGTGGGGGTTGGTGTAGGTGTTTCAGTACTTGTTGGAATAGGAGTATCTGTAGGTGTCGGAATGGGAGTACTTGTTGGGTGTGGTGTTTCAGTACTTGTTGGAATAGGAGTACTTGTTGGGTATGGTGTTGGTGTATTAGAAGGTTCCGATGTCAATGTTGGAATTGGGACTTCTGTAGGTAGATTTTCTAATTTTTTTTTTCAGAATCAATTTGATCCTGTACCTCATTTACTGTTTCTCCCACAATAAAATTAGGGTTTGGACGATTTGTGGGTGTTGGTGTGGGTGAAGGTTTTACCTCTACGTCAACCTCAAAATTATTTTTAGGAGTAAACTGATCTTCATCAATCTCAACGTCTATTTTTTTAATTGGTACAGGTGTTGTTATTTGACCTGTTTGTAGATCTAATTCAACAGATTCTACTGTATCGGGTAATAAACCTTCCTCTGTAACAAGGTTCGGGTAAGTCATCCCATATTCTTTTTCCTTTGAATCCCAATCAGTACTTTTACTTAGATAGTCATTTCTTTGTTCATATCTATTGGAGGGTTTGTTAGGTGTTGGTTGTATAGGTTCCTCTATAACTTCTTCAGGTTCGTTGACTTCAATTTCTTTAAGGTCTTCTTCTGTGAAATCTTTAACCATGTCATTCATTACTAAATCTAATGCGTGGTCTTCGTCCCATTCACCGTACTCTTCTTCTGTTGGTTCAGGACCCTCATCCAACCATTCAGGTGGTACTTCATCTTCATTAGGTGTTTTATTTCTTTCAGTGTCGTAATAATACTTACTTTTGGTTTCTTCCTCTTTGTGTGAATCTCTGAATTGGTCATAATCATCGATGTCAGGTGAGTCGGATGTTTGTGGTTCGACTCTTTCTTCTGGTTTAAATTTATTTAGTAGGTCTTGTAACTTATCTAATTCTTCGTTAGTAGGTTTGATTTTAGTTTCCTCTTCAATAACTTTTTTAGTGTCTCCACCTTCTTGAGTTTTTGATTCTACATTCTCCTCATTAAACTTAACTAACATATGTAAGAACGATAAGGATATAAGTGGTAACATACCGCCCGCAAATATTGCCAAGAATCTTCTGTGTGATTGTAGGTCCCCTTGATCTATACCAACATATTCCAATATAGGTCCTGTTAATTCAACCCAAGATAGAAACTGTTCGTTACCTATTTTAATGAATTCAAATGCAAAGAAAATATTACCAACAAATTGTATTAAGGTAACGATACCAAAGGGTACGTAAACTTTAGATCCCATTTGTGCCGATATTGCCGCCAATGCCGACAGTGCTGCAATCTCAATACCTATTGATAGGTACAACGCCCAAGACATTGGATTAGATATCCCGTACCACACAGTAACGTGAGATATAGACACTATAGCCACCGTTATAATCGGTACTAAAAACGAAATATAAATTAATAACTTAAAGTTATTCCTTAACCAACTCCCCATTTACTTAATAAGTTCACCTTGTAATGACTCTAACTCTTTTTCTATTTGAGTTTGTCTGTTTAAGTCGAACATTTTTCTGTCAGTTGCCTGAATCATTCTGTGTTCACTTTTTAATCCTTCGATTCTTAATCTTAAATCTAATTGTTCTTTAGTATAAGTTCGTTCTTTACTAAAGTCCTTTAACTCTATCATTTCCTTTTTTAATTCGGACATTTCCCTACTATCACCACAACCTCTAAAAAAGGTGAAGATTAAGATAACGAAAACGATTGTTACGAAATGTTTTTCTAAAAATTTTTTCATAATTATATTTTTTTACTCTTATAAATATTTTAATAATGTAAAACTCTCATTTCTGAGTTTTTTCATTGCCTTTTCCTTGACTTGTCTTATCCTCTCTTTTGTACATCCAAACTCCTCACCCAAGTCTTCTAAATTACATTGAACCCCATTTAATCCAAAGTACTTCTCGATAATTGTTCTCTCTTTATCGTTTAGTATTGATAATGCATTCTTCACGTGTTTCTTTCTTTCATTTTCATTCTCCAAGTAACTTTCAGGATTTAAAGAATCTTTATTGACGACAATATCAATTAATTGATCACCTTCTTCATTAATCGGATTACTTAAACTTACGGTTTTTGGAACATATTGTGAAGCCTGTTTGTTATATTTTTCTACAAAATCAGGATCGTCTTCAGAAAATGACATCTTTTTAGTCTTCTGATATTCTTGTATAATATTAGATGGAAGTCTTATGGTCCTTGCATTCTCGTTTAAGGAAGACATAATTGCCTGTCTTATCCACCAAACCGCATAAGAGATAAATCTAACCTTTTTATTTGGGTCAAATTCCTCAGATGCCCTAATCATACCAATATTACCTTCTGAAATTAAATCGGGTAAGTCTAACCCTTGATTTGAGAACTGTTTAGCAACACTAATAACAAACCTTAGATTTCCAACTACAAGTTCGTGTTGTAACGACGTTTTTTCTTTTTCTGTTATGTTTTTCTGTTTAAGACTATGTATAATTTCTTTTAGTCTTTTGTTGTTGGTGGTTGGTATTTTTTTTACGTCTTTAAGGTAGAAACTTATCTCTTCGGTGTTTAGGAAACTGTTGCTTTTGTTCATGGTTGTGGTAAATTTTTAAATGTGAATACTGAACTACTAAAATATGTAAACAAAGTCAATAATCAAAATTATCTAAGAACTTTTTTTCGTCTTTTGTTAAACTATCTATTCCGTTGTTTTTAATTTTTTCAAGAACCTCATCTAAGTCAAGTGAATCAACCTTACTTACCTTAGTGTATTGTACAGAAATATACTTTTCCTCATCACTTACCTCCCCATAAATAAATTTCTTTACTTGTTCAGGTATATGTGCCGCGACTACCTCATCTCTCCTAAATATAAAATAGAACTTTACATTCTGATCTAATAAATCTTTGTGTAATGATTTACTTAACTCTTTTTGTGTTTTATCTGAATCTAATATAACTATCAAATTCTTAGAATTTTCTACTATGAATCTTAACGATTTTACTGCGGGATTTTCTAGTAGAACTTCATTACAATAAAACTCAATATCCTCAGTGTCCTCGAACATACCGAAAATAAAAAGTATAAAACTGTTTGTCATTTATTTCTTCTTAAGGTTTATTTTCCAATAGACACCACCTCCAATATAAGGTGTAAGTGTTGAAGTAGATGTTGGTTGATTCATCAAACCAATATTAAGTTGGTATAATTTATCCTTCTTTGTCTTTAATATAAGTCCTCCACCGACACTTGAGAAAATGTCTGTTCTATTCAAACCTAAATTAAAACCATAATACAATTGTGTTTTAGGTAAGTCCTTAACAATCTTAGTATTATACACGGTAGGTATTTTAAAGTACCAATCCACATCTCTTGACTGTATAGTGTTCTGACCAATCACATCAGTTAAAATACCATAACCTAAATTAGAGGGTGGTTTATTCCCTAAGGAGTCTTTAACCTCTTCAGGAAAATCATAATTAAGTTGTAATGTATCTTTGACTGTTATCTTAGTGTAGTAATCTCTGACCACCGCTAATGAATCTATATCTGCGGGGATCTTAACCTCTTTAATTACTTCCTTAGTAATGTACTTTGGTACGTAAGTTGGGACCTTAACAGTTTTTTCAATGATTACGGTATCTACCTTTTGTTCTAATAATTCGTACTTTTTACCGTCAACTTTAACTATCTCTCGAGTCTTAGTATCTCCGTTCGAACAATTTCTTAGTAAAAGGAATACACATAACACGATGATCGCAACTGTTTTGATATCCATGTTTAATAAACGTTTCATGTTGTGTATGTTATATTCCTATAAATATTGATTATTATTTATTTTTTCTTTTTTACCACTTTATCGATGATTCCGTACTTAAGTGCTTCATCCGCCGATAACCACATATCACGAGATGCGTCTTTCATAACCACCTCAGCTGGTTTACCACAATAATCACCTAAAAGATCGAATAGTTGGTGATTAAGTTTTTTCCACTCAACCATATCAATCTCTGCATCTTGTATATTTCCTCTGAAACCACCACTTGATTGGTGTAACATTGTTCTTGAAAATCTAAGTGACCCTCTTTTACCTTTGGTACCCGCACCTAAAAGAATAGAACCCATAGACGCTGCCATTCCCGTATTAATGGTTTGTATGTCCGAATCTATATAGTCCATAACATCAACCATGGATAGTCCCGATTTAACAGAACCACCTGGTGTATCGATATGCATTGTGATATCGTTATTATCAATACTATCTAAAAACATAAGTTGTGCTTGAACGATAGTTGACATATTATCATTTACGGGACCCGCAACCCAAATAATTCTCTCCATCATTAATCTTGAGAATACGTCCATAACGGTAACGTTCATTTGTCTCTCTTCTAATATATAAGGAGTTAAACTATTCTCTATCTGTTTGTTATAATAATCTAATTGAGAACCACTTACTTTTTGGTCTCTTGCAAATAGGTTGAAATCTTTATATTCTTTTGGTATCATAATGTGTTTTGTTGATTTTTCAAAGTTAAACAATTTTATTGTATGTACAAGTAATTTTTATTATATTTTTGTATTAATTGATTCTATGGATGATATATTTTCATTTTTTTCAATCATAAGTAGGTTATCCGACCATGTCCTTATTAATGGATTGTGTGAAATTACTAGTATGTGTTCAAAATATTCTTTAATTTTGATGAAGAACTCCCCAACCATTTCTAAATTTTCATCGGCAATCTTCCCAAACACTTCATCCATGACCACAATGTTTGGTTTTGGTAGTGATGAGACCTTGGTTAATACACTTCTAAGTGCTAAAGATGCTATCGTTCTTTCGTACCCTGAACCTGCGTAAAGAGGTTTAACAACCCTGGTATCTGTGTCTATCATTATAAAATCAAGTTCATTACTTCCATTAATTTTGATTTCTAATTTAAACATACAACTATCATCCAGTAAGTGACTCAATTCGTTATTTAGAAATGGAATCATGTCTCTTAAAATGGTTTTAGATATACCATTTTTACCAAACACAGTTAAATATACTTTATAAGTTTCTAAAACCTTCTCTTCAACCAATATTTCTTTTATTAATTTTTTATTGGTGTCTATTTTATCATTAAAATTCTTTATGTCATTCTTATACCTTTCAATCAAAATGTTAGATTGTTTTATGTCGGAAGACGCAGTATCTATTTGAGTTCTAAGTACTATAAGATCTTTATCTATTTGTATATTTCTTTCGTGTTTCTTTTTGTTAGCTTCAAAAAATTCTAGTTTTTTAATTTTGTCCTTTTTATCCATCTCGATTTGTCTAATTTCAAGTTCGTATCGAGTGTTAATGAGTTTATTTTTTTCATACGTATCATATTCTTTTTTAAGTATGGAAAACTTAACCTCTTCTTTAGTGGTTTTTTCTATGGATTTATTGGTATTAACTATAACTTTTTCAAAGTCTTTTATTTCTAATTTTTTTGATTTAATCTCTTTAGTGTGGTCAACACCCTCTAAAGGTCTCTTACATGTTGGACAGATGCTCCCCTCAGTTAGTTGTTTAATATGGTCCTCACATTTTTTGATATTATGAGTATCTTCTTTTACTTTAAATGTAAGATCTCTTATAAGGTCCTTCGTCGTGTCGTGTTTATCTTCCAAATAATACCCCTTTGGTTCTTTAACAACCGTTTCAGATAGGGTTTTATTAAGTCTCTTTATTTTATCGTCACAATCCCTCACTTCACTCTTTATAGTGGTTGGGTTAGTTTTTACTAAAGATTGGTCAACGTCAGTATGTTTCTCACTTAGAATACCCTCTTTCTTTGACTCTAATGTTTTGAGTCTTTCAGTTGCATCTTTTAATTCTTTTTGTTTGTTATGTGTTTCGTCGTCTTTTATCTTTATTTGTTCATAATAGGTATCTATTTGATTTTCTAAAGTGAACTTATCTTTAGTATTGGACAACATCTTTCTCTCGTAGGTATTTTTCATTTCCCTACAGACCACCTCTTTTTCTTTTAATGCCTCTAAACCAATAAATTTAGTCAATATTTGACCCCTTTCAGTTGGTTTGGTATCAATTAATTCTTCTAAGTTATAACCTGTAGTTAAAATGGTGGAAAGAAAATCCTTCTTAGTTCCTATTGCCTTGACAATGAACTTTTCCGTCTCTTTACGTTGTTCTCCTGATAGATTCTTATAGGACCCATCCTCAAGTATCTTATGAAACTGAAGATCATTCTTAACAGTATATTTTTCAGATCTACCTAATTTTCTGGTAACCTCCCTTTCAATTACATAGTCCTCACCATCAATAGTTATCACACCTTTTACGTGTACACGGTCTTTATCGGTAAATCTATTAAAAATCTCTTCAGACTTGTTTGTTTTGGTTGTACTATTAAAAAATAAAAACATTAATAAATCAACTGTAGATGTAGATTTACCACCAAAATTTCTTGGGTTAGATTCTACAACTGTAATCCCATCTAACGTTTCGAAATCAATTCTATTGTTCTCACCAAATGACAAAAAGTTTGAAAACTCCACATTTTTGATGTACCATCGATTATATTTAATGATTGTCTCATCTTGTGCAAATATTGTTTCATTGACCTTGTTATCTAACCTTTCAATCATGTCACCATGAGTCACAATATTGTTTTCTTTGATGAAGTCCTTCATTAGTAACTTCTGATAGTTAGGGTCTAATATACTTTCACTTATTTCAAGTGATTTAAGTTTATTATTACTATTTGTGGTTTGAATTTTAGTAATTACTTTAATGAATCTTGTATTGTACTTTTCTTTAAAGTAGTTTTTCACCCTCTTCATTTTCTCGGGAGTGAATGCTTCAGGAGTGTCGTGCCAAGTTACCTTAATATATGGATTTTCGTGTTTCATCTATTTTACTTTATAGTATTTCCCATTTTTTACATTGTAGGTTTCTACGTCATTTTTTTTAAATGACAACCACTCTTCCACCTCATTACTATTTGAGGGTTTGAACTTGGATCTGACCAATTTTTTAGGATTTCTAACAGTTTCGGGTCGTATAACTAAAAACTGTGTAAAGTCGGCATTAGATCTTACAAATATGTTTTTAGTACTGCTTGGGTTAGACCTTAATTTATTATAATAAACGTATTCATCTAACCAATACTTCTCTTTTCTTATTGGAATGTTTGCGGTTCTAAATGATTGTTCCGATATTAATGAGTAATTGTCATTTTCCCAAAAATTACCAACCCATTTTCCATGTTCTACCTCTACACCTAATATAGGGTCGTTCATACCCACAAGATCTATCTTATTGTGTATGTCGTTATGTTTTAAATTAATCCTAAACCGTTGTTTAAAAAATTTAATCACTTCATTTCTAATAAGAGTATCATTGAATTTACCCGGTATAAACATTCATGGTGTTATTTTATTCTACTTTCTTCGAAAAATTCTACAAAAGAGTTTATTGCCCAAACCACACCCGCGGTAAATAATCCATCAAAAAATATCCCAAAATAACCAATCGAGAAAATTTGTGAACTTATACCCCCTAAGGTTAACGATAAAAAGAACCCCACCCATGTTGATGTACACAGGGGACAATTAACTAATTCACCGAAAAACTTTGAGTGTTTGTTTAACCAATTACGAAGACCTTCGAATATTGATCCATATACTATTATGGTCGTCATTCCATACGCCATAAAACTCCAAAATATTAATAAACCTATCATATTAAAAGATACGTAAATTAATATTAAGAGTCAACCCCGTTTACTCGTCGTATAATGAGTTTAGGTTGGAATTTTTAATGTATTTCGCTTTGTTTAGGTTGGATAGAGATGAGGTTATTTTTTCTAATTCCTCTTTAAGTTTTTTATTCTCTTCTTTTAATTTCTCAACCTCATCATCATTAATAACCTCTTTAATGACTTTCTTAGGTTTCTTTTTAAGTTTTGTCTCGAGTGCAGTTATTTTTTGAGACAACCCTTTTTTATCTTTTTCTAATTTTGTAATTTTTTTACCAAGGTCTTTAACTTGTTCGTCATCAGTAATGTACACTTCCTTTTCCACTATTACCTCAATAGGTTTCTCAACCTCAATGATCTTTTCCACTTCCTTGATTATCTCTATTGGTTTCTCAACCTCAATAATCTTTTCTACTTCCTTGATTATCTCTTTTTCAACCTCCTTGATAACTTCGTTACCCTTCAAAAAGGATGGGGTTTCACCGTATTTTAGAATAGTGAATCCTCTGTCAAATGTTTCCCTCGCCAACTTGTTTACCTTCCCTATTTTATTTAGTTCACAGTACTCAAGGAATTCATCACCCAATATTAAGGAGGATTTCTTTTTCATCGTCGATATCTTTAATGTCGTTTATTGAGAAATGAAGAAATGGTTGTTTGTTTTCCAAGTCAAAGAATTCATAATCATCAGTCTCTACATCATAAATACCATATCCGTGATGTTTTACTGTTTCACCAAAGTTTTGTTGCACTAACGAACCAACCATAACCGCTCTTCCACCATCAGGTAGTTCAAAAACTTGTCTCTTATGGATATCACCACACAACAATATATCAAGGTCCTTAAAATTTAAAGGAGAATACCCATCTTCAAACTCATATCCAGTGTCGGTAGATAATCCCGCAATTGGACTATGAAATAATCCAACATACAAACCATCTTCTTTTTCAAATATGGGTCTTTGATTATGTTGGTATAGTGAGTAAACAACCCAATTAATATTTTCGTCTTTGTATACCTCACTGTCTTTGTAGTAAACAATGTTGTCGTTTTTCATCATTTCAACAACAGGTGTTATACTGTCAACCCTTTCGTGATTATTTTCTAAGAAATCATGATTACCTGGTATGATTACTACCTTACCTATTTCACGAGTAATGTCATTTAAGAATTTAGATAATATAACTAATTGTTCGTTAGATATGTTTATCTTTTCATGAACCAAGTCACCCGCAATAACGACTCTTACTTCGTGGTAATCGTAACCCTTCACTTGTTCCTTAGCACTCTCAATAAACTTTTCAAATTGTTCAATATACATATCGTGGTACTTAGTCCTACGTATATGTATGTCAGCGGTATGTATAATTTTTTTAATCATTTCTATTTGATTTAGCTCGTTTTCTTTCTCTTCTAAGTTTTTTGTCTGATAAACCTCTGTTTTCAATATCCTTAGTTTCGGTTTTGTTGTTAGTTTTTACCTTAACGGATTTTCTATTTTTCTTATATTCTTCTTTACCACAATAAAACCAAGAACCACTATTAACTAACATTTGTGCTGTTGAGTCATCGACTCTTTTCACATCTTCATTATTATTCTTAACTGTTTTCATATTACTCTCTTTTATAATCGTCTTCTATTCTAATGATGTCATCCTCCCCAAAGTAAGTACCTGTTTGAACTTCTATAAATTCTACGACCTCATCTGTCTCGTTCCACGCCCTGTGTTTTCTCCCTTTAGGTATTCTAACCGATTGTCCTACACCTCTAAAAATCTTTTCATCATCTAATATAATAGTCAGAGTCCCTTTGGTAATTGTCCACACCTCTTGTCTTTCAGTGTGATATTGGTAAGACATTCTTTGTTCTGGTTTTAATATGATGTTCTTTATTTTACAATCATCCGTTTCGTATACCACTTTATATTCACCCCAAGGTTTAATTTCAGTTTGGTAGGTTGATTCGGTTATTAACTTTTTGAATTTTGTGGTAGACCATCCATGATCTCTATTGATCCACGATATTGGTATGTCTAACTCATCACCAGTGAATTTTCGATCTTTATAGTCAACACCTTGGAACCTTACATCAGGTTTTATCTCTTTAAGGAGTTCAACCAAATCCTTCTCATATGTATATGTATATATATTTGAAATGAATCTTATAGAGAAAAGGATTTGCATTCTTTCCTGTATATCTAAAATTGGTTTTAATTTTTCTTTAGGTCTTTCAATTGACGGATCGGTATGTAATAGAATTATAAACTCTTCACATTGATCGAAACATTCTTTGAACATGTGCACATACCCTGGATGGATAATATCAAAATTACCTGCAATTACTCCTTTCTTAAATTTCTTCACCATCATTTAATATGTTTGGGTTTTGTTTTATGGTCTGTTTTGTAATCAGATCTTTTACTTTAGTTGTTGACCAACCATGGGATCTGGTTGTATATATCACTTCTATTGGTAATTCTCTTCCTGTGAAATCTTTACCCAAATAATCTTCACCCAATATTCTAATGTCAGGTTTAAGTATATCTATCAATCTTAATAATTCTTCTTCTGTTTGGTATACGAACACTTCGTCTATGTGTCGAATAGACATTAGTGTTTTATACCTTTCATAAAGAGGAATAACAGGTTTATATTTACTCTTTCTATGTAAAGATGGATCTTTCTGTAGAAACACAATAAACCAATCACAATGTTGTTTGGCGGTCTCAAAAGTATATATGTACCCTGGGTGTAATAAATCAAAGTTACCCGCAGTAAAACCTATTCTTTTCTTATTCATTATTTTAGAACTTTATCCATGTCCATCAGAAGGATTTTATGTGTTACATGTTTTGGTACTCTATATTCCTCATAACTCATATCTTCCTTTACCAAAACAACAATACAACCTAACAACTTTTTATCTTCAAAATCTGACCCCTCTAACATCTTCATAAGAAGTCTACCGTAAAAAGGTAATTGTAAATAATAGTGACCCAATGCAGTACTATCTACATTATCAAAAGGTGGATACATCTTTTTTGTGTAATGTTTCTTTTTAAAATTTTCAGGTTTATTCGTTTTCCAATCAGTTATAACAATACCATAATCAGTACCTTCCTTATTCTCTACTAACCACACTTTATCAGGTTGACCTACATAACCTAAATCGGGATCACCCAAAATAATCTCAGTATCTAGTAATACCGCATTTCTTTCGTGCATTAACTTTATAAAGTCTTTTCCCGCACCAATCATATTATCACTTCGTTCTATTTGTTCTTCGTCACATTGATATATTGGTTCTCTTACATCTTTATAGTCACCATACTCCTCAATCAGTACCTTTTCTAAGATATAGTGAACTCTACTTCCTTGGTTAGTTGCATATGTTCCTTTATCTGACCATTCTTTTAATAACTCTTTTTGTCTTTGTTTGTCTCCCTTAGACATTCTCCAAGAAATACCTTCAGAATCAAACTCTTCATAGAATTTTTTTATGACTTTAGAGACTGATGGATAATTAGATCTAATCATTCCATTATTATCTCTCATAAAATATAAGTGGTCCTCCTCAATAAAAGTTAAACTTATATCTTCTCTTCTTTTATTTAATATTTTTCTTATTTTCTCTGCTTCCTGATTTAAATCCATTAATCTAATTGTGTTTCGTTATAATTTGATAAATCACCACCCATATCGGCAATGTCTTTATCTATATCTAATTTTATTACCCATACCTTACCCATGAGTCTCCCCACATTCATTCTATGGTATAATTTTTTAGTATCTGACCACGCGTCACCATCTAAAACAATAGTCACTTTACACGCATTATCATATATTTTTTCCAATAGATTGTCGGTAATAAACTTACCTAACATCGGTATAGAGTTTTCTAAAAATAAACTATCAAACGCCCCCTCCACAATATAAACTGGTTTTTCCCAATCTAATAAATGTTCATTCCATATTAAACTCTCCTTATCTGCCTGAGGATTCATATACTTTCTTCTACTATACCTTGTAAAAGACCTCGCAACAAAATAATTTATATCATCATATTCATCGTATGAAGGTATAATAACTCTATTTTCATACAAACCACTATCACAATAACCAATACGATACTTTTCAATCATATCGTCATTGATGTTCCTACCCTTAAGATAGTTGTGGGCTTGTTTATAGTGATGAGTTAATTTCCTACCCATACTCGCCTCAGAAAACTCTATAAACTCTTTGGGTAACTTTAGTTTTTTAAATTGTTTGTCCGCACGATACACAAATTCATCAGGACTATATAGTTTAAAATCTCTGATTTGTATTTTACTTCCATACTTATAAACCAACCTGTTTAAATGTCCGTGTGTGTGGTACGTCTCGGAACAAACCCAACATTTATAAAGAAACATTTTATAATTTATTTCTAAATTACCTTTCCCATCACCCTCATCTAATCCTTTGATGTCGTGAGAACATACGGGGCAATCAAATGTGATCTGACCCCTAACATCGTTATGTGATCTACTCTCACCAAATATATCGTGGAGCACATCTACTAACGGTATGAAATCTACTTCTTGGGTCATCATGTTTATAATATACGAAAAATAAATGAGAAAAAAAAGTCCCCAGGAACACCACTCCCTGGGGACAACCAACCAACGTATAAAGAATAAACTCTATACGTCCCGTTTTTAATAAATATAAGTAATTAATTCAACAAAGTAAAGGACCTACCTTAGTTCTCTTCACTTTTTATTTTATTAATATATCCGATAACCGCAGCCGCCGCATCACTCATATCATAATTTTCTTTTTTAAGGTTACCTGTTCTTGCGAGTGGCCATTCAACTTCAGGGAATAAATCATTTACATGTTCCCAAACAACATGTTTCTTATCAATTGTTTTAGGATAACCCCCAAACAACACATTTCGTCCTTTTGCGTTTTGCCCTACTAAATCGGGAAACGCAAATTTTCTGGCGTTATATGTTGATATGAATGTTGGTACGATACCTAAAACATCGAAACACGATAAAAGAATCATACTATTATATCTAAGTAGTGTACCCACCGTATAAACGTTATTTGAATTTAATAGTGGTTCTTCTATGATGACTTTAGTAATACCAATGTCTTTATAGTTCTCTAAATGTTTTCTGAATCCGTCCGCCTTTTTAAGTAGTTCTTCTATCTTATCCTCAGGTTTTGGTTTTATCTTAGGTGAAAAGTGAGTTAACTCGAGTAAGTGTGAACCTGTTATGTCAAAAAGTGCCCACCCAATAGTCTTTGTGGAGATATCTAACCCTAATATTTTTGGTTTGTTTTTAAATTTCTTGTCCATATAAATGTATATAGACAATTAATAAACAATTTTAAGGAGATTGTAAAGATTAAAAATCAATTTTTACTGAAATGACTTGAGATCCTTTTCTCTTAATTGGGGACGATGTTTTAGCTGTAACTAAAGTTTCCTTATTTTGATCTAATAGTGATACTTCAGTGACTCTCTGTTCATTAGATCTTACATTACTATTGTATGTTGGGTTTTGAGAAATATTCCACTGAGTATGTGGTAAATTAACTAAAAATCTCATCTCTTCAATATCTGTAGACCTAACTAATTTTATACTTCCAGGGAATGGTTGTTCATCTCCAAATTGGGGATCAGTAGATGGGTCCGTACTCCCCATGTAATCTGTTCCTGTCGGTGATTCTTTTAGGTATTCCTCGATATCAAATAAGGTACCCCCTTCTATATCTGTTTGTTTGATAATAAAAGTATGGTCTCTCAGGTTACTTGGATCTATTAGTCCCGAAACGTGGTTAGGTATTTTATTTGTAATATCAATTTTCGTCCATTGTGTTGGGTCAGGTATTAATCCGACCTCATTTGTTGTTTCTTGAACTAAAACCCATAACTTATTTGCAATATAACCCTTAGTTGATCCACTAAAGGTAGTATTCATGTGTTGGAAAGACCCAACTCCATTTGGATGTTCTGATCCTCCCCACTTGAAACCTATGTTCGCAGGATACTTAATTTCACATTCATTATCTACAACATTTATTTGTATTTTGGAAAAATTATTACATGGTAAACTATTTAATTCAAATTCGTTTCCATTAACATAACTTAACATGTATGTCATGTAATATGTCTGTCCTGTTGTTCCTGAAAAACACGCTTCATCTATAATACCGTCACTAGGAATGTGGTATGTTTTTGGTGTTGGTAATGTGTATCTTCTATTTGATCTATAATCTAATAGTGCTACTAATTCTTGGTCATCAAATACTATAATTTTTTTATCTACAAATACTTTACCTACTTTTTTACCAATCTCATCTAATATGTAACGGAATTTAATATATCTAGTTCTAATATCTCCTGGCGTTCCCGCAACTGTTGAGTCTAAGAAGTAGTCAGTTTCTCCCATTTTAAATTCGGAACCAACCGTTGTACCAGTGCTATTTTCATAATATATGAATGGTAGATAGATGTTAAAGAATTCCACATCTGAAATAAGTTCTTCATCTACTAACACACCTTGTGTTGTAGAACTACCAACATAGTCATCATACTTAAAGAATCTCTCAGGATCTTCAAAAACATGACCTAATTCTGAATAATGTATGACCGCGATACATTTTTGTTCTTCGGGTGATACGGTAATTTCTTCATCGTATGAATTGAAATATGTTGTTCCTGTGTTCGTTACTTGACCACTTGAAGTCCCATACCCCAAATATTCCATAGTAGATATGTGTTTTGCACTGGTGTATCCACTTATACTCTCATCATCAATCTGTCCACCAATAGGTAATTCTTTCCAAACAGTATTTAATGTCCATGGATCATGTTGTTCACTCGGATCAACTTGATTGGAGACACATACCTCAGCCGTAGTTCCCGATAAAGGGTGTTCTATTTTACATTTATTACATACAATTTCAGCATAACCGTTAATCGATGTGAAATCGGGTGTATACCTGTCAACTGTTATTGTGGTTTGACCTGTTATGACTTCATTACAATTAGGTGTTGTTGTAATCCCAGTTACTGTTGTTATATTTAAAATTTTATAAACTAAACTAGTTGAATTACCCGTTATAACCTGTTCTTCACTTACAAATTCATTATTAAAAACGATAGTAATATATTCACATTGATTAAACCTAGATAAATAATTCGTGTCTATTGAAGAGACTGAACCGTTATTACAGTCTAAATATGCCTGTGTTTCAGTAAATGTAATTGTGTTAGTTGCACTTACCCCACTTAGAGGTAATCTAACCGTAGCACATTCTATAGTAGTACCACTACAGTTAACTTCATCATATTCTTTATATTCAGTTACAAACCCTGCAGGTCCCATTCCGTTTCTTAAAGTTTCAGTAATGGAATCTTTAATAGGTACACCATAAGTTGTTGATTGGTTACCATCCATTAAATAAGGGTATTTAACTTGACTATCCTTATCAAAAGGGGCAAAAACACTTTGTTGTGGTGTATTTATCTCACCCGTTAATTGGTGGAAGGGTTCAGTATAATCGAACTCGGAATCTCCAACCTGAAAAAACTTTATTTGAAAATCACCCTCAGCAATAGACTTTCTCCCTTTTTGGGTTAGTCTCGCCGACAGGAACTCCGCATTATTTTGATTTAAGAAACTCATAGTTAAAGTATACGCTTTTTAATGTTAATTATAAATATCATATAATAATTTTATTTCTAAATAGTCCCACTATCTCATACCACCACATTTACTTGTGGTACCATAATTACCTGATTTAACAAAAAGTAATTTTTCACTACCTTCTGTTGATTCATCTGCGACCATATATGTACCATCAGACGAATATCTAAAGACTGTTGGTGTTCCAGACCATATAGAATTAGGGTGTATTGTGTATGCACCACCACCACCATTTATAATCTCATTATCTGATAGTGCGAATGTTGATTTAACTATATTTTTCCCATCTGCATTGGTGGTGAACCATGATGTGTTATAAGTTACATAAACTCTATTTTCTACCTCACCATCATTTTTTTCATCACAATTTGCATTGGTTGGTTCTGAAGACGTATTCGATAATATAATAGCAGTTATTTGTATGGTCTCTGTTGGTGTTGGGGTAGGTGTACTTGATCCACCACAAACACCATCAACACAATCACCATTTATAGAGTAATTTAGTTTAGCGTCTGATACTGTTATGTTATTACCGTTACCACACACCTCTTCTATTCCATATGTCCCCACAGTTACGGTTTGTGGATTACCATCACAATCATCGTAATATCCGATTCTACTTCCACTAGATGCATTTGTAAACTCTATACATACACATGGACCACTTGTTGGTGTTGGTGTAGGTGTACTTGTTGGAGTAGGTGTTGGAGTACTTGTTGGTATATCAGTACTTGTTGGTGTTGGATCTGGTATATCAGTGCTTGTTGGGGTTGGTGTAGGTGTTGGATCTGGTATATCAGTACTTGTTGGTGTTGGATCTGGTATATCAGTACTTGTTGGGGTTGGTGTAGGTAAATTATCACAAACGCCATCAGTACATGTTCCGTAAACACCGTAAGTTACTTTTTCAGCAACTGATATTATACTTTGTGCACATACGTAAAATGTTATTTCCTCCATTGGTGGAGTATCAGACGTTGCATTTACTGTCACACCATCACAATCAACATATGAGTAATTGAAATAACCTTGACGGTTACTATTAATTTCGAAACATTGACACGCCACCTCAGGTGTTGGTGTAGGTGTACTTGTTGGAGTACTTGTGGGTGTGTTAGTTGGTGATGGTGTAGGACTATTTGTTGGTGTAGGAGTACTACTTGGGGTTGGAGTAGGTGTTGTTAATATTTCGGTGAAACTAACGGTAAGATTACAGTCAATAGATATATTTTCCACAAAACTAACAATCATTGTACAGTCAATTGAATCCGAATTTGGTGGACATGCATCACAATCTACGTCTATTAGTACTACTTGGAATCCACCTTGTTTTTTAGGGTCTTCGTTTGGTGGGGGTGAAATATGATTATCACAATGTTCTAAAAAGACATATAATGGACCACTATAATATCCAATATCAAAAGTATGTGGTAATGTGTGAAAACCTATACTATTTGCAGAAGGTGGTATTGTAAATGGGTGTCCATTGTAAGTAGTACCTGTGTATATGGTAAATCCACTACACACCCCATTATCATAATTATTTGTAACTGTTACAAGATTACCCATTATATATATTTAGTCTATGTATATAAATACAATGGAAACAAATTAATAAACCATAACTTATAGGTTAAATTAAATTAAGGTAAGTAACAGGTACTACACTCACTAAATGTATTTTCTTCTCGTCTAATTGCAGATATTGTACCACTTGTAGGATCCCCTACTACCGCACATTCATCAACGCTTCCACCACATCCTGAGGAGATCCATATTACGTCACCTCTTGATATAGGATTCGCTGTGAGAGATAACGCACCGTCAAGACATACTTCTGTATCTTTAATAATAAATACATTATTCGTAGTACATCCCGTAACATATCTATTACCCTCATCTCCTTCATCTGGAGATGTTGCTGTTGGGTCTGGTACTAAATCACATGACGCGGTACTCACTTCACCTAAAAATTCTATATTATTATATGTCCATGAATTGTTATCTGCACAAACGGTATTTCCTATGTTACCATCAAGTACAGTTAATGTTTGTGATTTACCTCCACCACATGGACTATAAGTAACAATAAGATCTCCCCCACTCGCAGTAAAGGTAGCAATTACACATGCTGATATTACCGGTGTAGGGCTAGGTGTTGGAGTTGGAGTTGGTGTTGCTGTTGGTGTTGCTGTTGGGTCTACCGGACATGTACAGTTGGTGTTTAAGTATACCCATGAAGTGTATACACCAGTTTCAAGACCAACATATTCATAACAATAGTGATTACTTGATCCGAAGTGTACCTTTGCAGTATCACCCACTGAAGGGATACTACCATAATCATCACTTGTTAAGTAAATGTAGTCATCATATTCATTTACTTCTGGATTACCAACGGCTGTTGTTTCTCCTTCAGATAACACCTCTGTCGAAATTGTATTACAATATTGGAATTTTAAATTTCTTATTATTTCGGGTGTAGCTGATGGGGTTGGTGTTGGTGTTTCTGTTGGATCTGGTACAGGTGTTGCTGTTGGATCTATTACAGGAGTTGCAGTTGGATCTGGTACAGGTGTCGCTGTTGGATCTGGTACAGGTGTTGATGTTGGGTCTGGTACAGGTGTTGCTGTTGGGTTATTTGTTAATTCATGAACTTCTTGATTAGTTTCACAGTCTTTTGCAATATCAGGATTGGTATTATAAAATATAATACGGTCCGCATCATTTGGAACCTCAACACATACTCCCGATTGTACTTGAGATAATGTTAGGTTCTCCGCTAAATTAGATGTCCCACATAAAGTGGCTAACGTACCTGATGATACCGAGTCATAATATATGTTGTAAGGTCCTGAATCGGTACCTGATGTCAGTGTTACTGTAAACTGTCTTGCCATTCTACTATTTTTTTATTCTTATTATATAAATACTTTATTTTAAATTAAAATTTCTATTGTTGACAATGTGTTAGATCACCACAACTATCAATCGTTGCTGCCCTACTAACTACGTAGTCATATGGTTGGTTTGAGTCTGTGGCGGTAATAGTACCACAGAAGGATTCACCAGAACAGTTACCTGAAGCAACTGAATATTGTTTAAATTGTATAATATCTCCAATACTATATGTTGGTGGTGTACCTGTTAAACAACTCAAATTTTTGGCAACAGTGACTTGTAATCCATCATTACATCTAGTTACTGTATAATTATTACAATCCCCATTAAGAGTATTGAAACCATCACCATAATTTAATACCGGTGTCGTTTCTGAACATACAACCCTAAAGTTGGCCCCCACATTTGTCCATGTTGTAACCGAACCTCCACATTCCGTCCATTCCCACTGTGATTGTGTCTCACCTTGTCCTGTCATCCATAATTGGTATTCTTGACAATCTCCTGATGTAGGTGACGGGGTTGGTGTTGGGGTACTTGTTGGTGTACTTGTTGGTGTTGGGGTAGGTTCAGGATCAGTTGCTGTTGGTGTAGGGGTAGGTGTTGATTCGGTGACGGGTGTAAAATCTTCGGTTATTTTTGAAGGGATTTGAGATGCCCCATATACCGTGATTGCTATATCGTCCACCAATGTCAAAGTATAAGGTGAACTACCCATTATTTGGTAAACCTTACCATTAGAATTAACTATGTATATCTCTGACCCATATTCAAATACCCCATAAGGTTGTGGTATGGTTGCAGTTATATCTAAATCTACCTCCACGGTTCCGGTGGTATAATCATACTGAGTAATGTGAGCCCCAGAGGAACTGTTATTAGTGATAATTAATTTATTTGTTGTGGTATACATATAATCCCCCGCAACCGTTCTTCCCGAAATCGTCGACCATTTAAGTGTTGGGGAAGCAACATTAGTCGTTATATCTATCTCATAAACATTACTTCCATTAATATTTATTAATGTGGTGTCATCAATTGCACATAAACCAGCATTCAGATATACTGACGTTATAGTTCTATTGTAGGTTTGAGAGAAAGGACTTAACGTTATATCGTATTCTAACAATGAACCATTACCACCACTATATACCCATAACTTATTACTTGTGTTTGCAATATCGGATGAACCGTTAGTCGAATCATATAAATATGTTAATACCGTAGTATTAGGGTTATACGAGTAAATCGAAGTCGGCGATCCCGAATCATTTAAAAATACGTCAGTGTCTGACACAACGATTGGAGTTGGTGTTGGGGTTGGGTTTGAAACATCTGTTGGTGTTGGTTCTGGTATAATTTCTTGGAAATCAACACACATTTCACAATCTTCTTTTGGTACCTCTAATTTTATTATTTCGTCGTAACATCCGTCAGATGATATTCTCATATAACAGTGTGGTACAAAAGGATTATTAGGGTCATTACTAACATTTAAATCACTATCTTCAAACATTAAATCAAGTGGTATATCGGTACTAACTATATTCGCATATACTAAATTAGTTGTATCCCCACTTGTTAAACCTGAATATAGGTCAACGGGAAAGTCATCCAATGAATGACTATTATCTAACGAAATATTTACTCTTACTATTCTTCCCATATTATTATTCTGTACAGTCAGGTACACTATAACCTAAATTATTAATCGCCGTAATTATAAGTCCCATATAATATTGTGGGCTTCCCGGACCACTATTCGCACCAGAAACTCCTACAGAAACATCATAGGTATTATGTACTACAGGTTTATCAGATAACCCATATACACCACTATAGTTACCTAATCCATTCTCAACCGCTATCAATAGATTTTTAAAGTTTAGATACTGACCTGTGGATTGAGTTTGAACTTGAAAAATCTCACCAATAAGGTAATTGGTTGGATTATTATCAATGTTATTTCTTAAAGTCGTTATGTCAGCATTAAAACTATTGGTTCTGTTAGTGGTGTTGCTCCATCCAGAAGTAGAACCACCATGATATACTGCAGCCCCTTCGTCTTGGAATGATAAGTTTATGACTTTAGTAATTGATGATGTAGTACCAGTCGTTGATATACAAGCATAACTTCTTTCATTTCGACCTATTGATTGCATCCTTATAACTCTTACCCTACTATCATATAATGCCGAGTCATTGTTATAAAACGGTAGTAAACAGTCTTTAAGAATGGTTGTTGCCATAGTATTTAATGGGGCTTCAGTAGTACCCATAGAACCTGAATCATCAAAGAATATATTAATTTCAGTCTTATCATCTATGACCTCACCTGTTGGTGATGGGGTTGGAGTTGGAGTTGTTCCTGGTGTTGAACTTGGTGCAGGTGTAGGTGTTGGTGGTATAACACATTCATAAGACACACTAAAGTTTATCTTATCGTAACATTCAAATGTCTTACTATCATGTATGTATATGTTTTCTACAATGTACCTTGGTGTTTGATTATCTTCACATACATCTATAACATTTACTTTATCCTCCATTTTCAACCAAAATTCGGTGTCAAATTCTAAATCATAAAATATTACTTCTGATGATGGTGGTATACCATTAACCACTTCGGGTTCATTGTCACCAATATAAATTGGTTCTGTTCTATAGTCTCTGTCGGTAGAGTTTGGCCAAGAATTATCAGGTCTAGGTCCGTCTAATTTTGTGAACGGCCCATACGGTGACAACCCAATACTTAAATCAAAGTCATTAGGTGAAACAATATCAAATACTCTAACAATTAATCCCATACATATAAATACATTAATAAGTAGATTACTTTAAATAAAAAAACCCATCATAAAGACGGGTTTTTTTTAATATACTAATTGAAATGTATTATTCCATACATTCTGTATTCGTACAACCTTTATCCTTGTTAAGAAGTTCGTGTTTGATTAACACTGCATTTCTTGTTCCAACCTGATCAACCGCCGTAATTAATGCACAATATGAAGTTTGGGGACTACTACAACTAGTTCCTGTCGTCATCTGTATATATTCACCTACTATGTAAATATTTGGGTTAGGTGGGGTACTTGCATTACCTTCAATACAACTTATATCATCAGCAATTAACCATGTAGAATCATCGTTACATCTAGTCACTTGGAATAGTGATCCTTCACCACCTGAAGGTGTTGCAGTAGGTGTTGGTGGTTCTCCACCTTCACACGATAAACCTGTCCAATTGACAGAGTTAGTGCAATCTCCTGTTGATGTTATAGTTCCTCCCGAAATTGTTGCCGCAATTGTGTATGTTACTCCAGTGGTTAAATCCGCCTTTGTTACTCCTGTATCAATTGTTGTATCAGCAGGATTACCATTGCAATGTTTCCCAATTATAGTGAAAAGATCTGCCTCTGTCGTTCCAGTAAATGCTGGTGACAAAGTGAATGTTACTTGATAGTCGTTTGATGCTGCCATTTTATATTATTTTAGTTTGTTTATTATAAATATATCGTTTTTACGATTTATTCGTTTTCTTATTATTTAATCTTTTATTCAGGGTTAAATATACTTTTACTACAATCACTATCGGTTGTACATGGATTATCAAAAGGTGTTACCGTTATTCCCCCACTAGCAGGTCCATCGAAAACATCACCACCTTCACCATATTTAAAATTATGACTGACCGTTGATTTACTACAGAATTTAAAAATGTTACCCTCACCATCACCAAGACCTGCAAGTTGATTACTTAAGTCATAGTAGGTTAGACCATCCGCACAATCATTATTACCATAATATAGATCTTGACCACCACTGGTCATTTTTGCTTGAGTAACACCCACTTCTATACAATTACAATCACCTTCGAATGTACTCTGTTCTGACGTACTTGAAACACAACCGTTGTCATCTGTAACCACAACATAGTAATAACCTTCAGATAAATTACTAAATGTTTGTGAATGATTTGCCGCTGTTACACCTGTGATAGTCGCGACTAAAGTACCCCCACTATTAGTATAGGGAGACGTTGTGTCCTCATATAATCTATATGTTTTATTCCACGTCCCACCCGCAGATGTAACAGTAATGTCACCGTTAGCACCTGTGGTAAATGATGTTATTGTTGCTGTATCATCTGAAGGTTCAGTTACGGTTACCTCATAAGATTGTTCACAACCGTCTTTGTCTTTAATTGTAATTGTACTTTTTCCTTCCGATAGACTTGTATATGTTTTAGGGAAAGTTGTTGTGTAACTTCCTGACCCTATTTTAGAACTATATGTTGCTCCGTTACCTCCTGTTGGATTCGACACTGTTATTTCACCGTCACTACCACCATGACAACTTACACTACTTGTTGTAAATGTCGCGTTTGGGGCGGTCTTATTTAGTTGTGCACTTCCTGTTCGAACACAGTTAGCACTATCTTTGACTCTTATCAGATAAAGAGCGGAACTTAAAGTAGAAAAAGTACTACTCGCTTGGTAACTAAATCCATTATTTAAAGAATATGTGTATGATCCACTACCCCCACTTGCATTAATTACTATTTCACCATCATTATCTCCACTACATGAAGGGTGTGTTAATGTGGTAGTAAAACTAACCTGTGTTGGTACCGTTATTGTTTTTGTATATGTTCTTGTACATCCACTACCATCTTTAACGGTAATCACATGAGAACCACCACTTAAACTACTATATGTTTTAGGGAATGTAGTCGTATATGACCCACTACCCAATTTTACACTATATGTTCCACCATTTCCACCTGATGGACTACTAACAGATATTGATCCCGTACCACCATAACATGTAGGGTTTGAATGAGAAACTGTTGCAGATACCGCCGATTTAGATAATGTTCTACTAAGACTTTTAGTACATCCATTCTCATCTGTTGCAATTAAAGTATATGTACCTTCCCCTAAATTTGTTTGTGAAAGGTTTGTAATTGCCACACCATTTTGTGTGTATGTTTTTGTTCCTGTTCCGCCACCGACAGACCATGTAATTGACCCATCACTACCCCCATCACATGTGGGGTTTGAACTTACAGCACTAATAGTAATTGCAGTGGGTTGTGTTATTGTTTTTGAATATGATCGAACACACCCCTCACCATCTTTTACTTGTATTGTATAAGACGTGGCACTTAAATTACTATATGTTTTAGGGAAGGTTGTTGTCCATGATCCAGTATTTAATCTAACACTATATGTTGCGCCATTTCCACCTGATGGACTACTAACCACAAAAGATCCTGTAACTTGTTTATTACACGATGGATTAGTGGTCACTATAGTTGCTGATGGAAGTGATTTAGATAACGAATAACTTTGAGTGTCTACACATTCATTGGCGTCTTTAACGTATGCAGTTCCACCACCAATACTTAAACCCGTAAACGTACTTGATGTGTAATAATTTACACCATTTATTGAATATAATTTGGTTCCTGAACCACCTGTTGAACTAATGACAATCTGTCCGTCAACGGATGCATTACATGTTGGATGTGTTACCGCCACAGAAGCAACTAAGTTCGTGGGTTGACTTAAAATATAAGAATAAGACCTACTACATTGTTCACTATCTCTAACTTGTATTGTATAAGTTCCCGCAGTTTTACTACCGAATGTGACAGGTGTAGTGAAATTAGTCCAATTACCACTTGAGAATTTATATTGGTATGTTGCACCACTACCTCCACTTATAGATGATAAAGTTATATCTCCATCATTACCACCATTACATGAAGGTTGGTTACTATATATTGATGCACTTACTTGTGTTCTATTTAATGTAGTTGATGTGGTATCCACACAACCATTACTATCTTTAACGTATAATGTATATGTTCCATTACCAAGACTTGTGAATGAATTTGATGTTTGATAAGATCCACTACCTATTTTATAAGTGTACGATCCCGTACCACCACTACCTGTAACAGTTATAGAACCATCCGTATCACCAAAACATGATGGTGCACTTCCCGTTGATGACGCAACTACAGTTGTGTTTTGTGATATTACCTTACTATAAGATCTTGAACATCCATCACTATCCTTAATAAAAACGTAATAGGTGTCTGGTGACAAATCTTCATATGTCACTGTTCCCACTAAGTTTACATAAGTTCCTTGTGTAGAATTAGTGGTGTTAATCTTAACTTGATAAGTTGCTCCTGATCCTCCCGTTGGGGTCGAAACTGTTATTATACCATCATCATCACCATTACATATTACATTTGTTGATGTAATGGTTGCGTTAGGTGAGGAAGTTGATAATGTAACATTACTTGGCGATGTTGTTGTACATAAGTTAGTGTCTCTAACATCTATACTATACGTACCAGTTGTTAAACCACTAAAGATATTGCTTGACCCCCACTGAAAACCGTCTTTAGTATATTGGTATACTCCATTTCCTCCCGAAGCAGTAATAGTAATCTTCCCGTCTTTACCATCCCAACATGTTGGATCTATATGTGTCTCTGTAAAGGATACTTGAGTTGGTTCTGTTATTGTTACTGAGAATTCTTTTTCACAGAAACTCCCATCCTGTATTGTTATCGTGTATGTACCCGCAGATAAATTACTTATTGTACGAGTAGTCCCATCATCATCTTCAAATTCCCCATCATCAAATTTTATCTTATACGGACCACCATTACCACCACCAATTTGAGTTATTCTAATTTCACCCGAACTGAGTCCATTACATATCGTATTTGTTTTGGATACTGATAAAGTTATTGCCGACTTAGTTAGTACTACCGTTCTTGAACTTGTACACCCATTTTCGTCAGTTGCAACTAAAGTGTAATTACGTGCATCCAACCCTGTTTGGGAAAGATCTGTAATTGCTACACCATTTTGTGTGTATGTTTTTGTTCCTGTTCCACCACCGACAGTCCATGTAATCGTACCGTCAGAATCACCATTACATGTTGGATCTGTATGGGTATCGGATATTGTTATTGTTGATGGTTGCGTAACCGAAGTGGATATTGTACCAATTTCCCCATTAGTGTCTTTTACATATATTGTGTGTGACCCAACAGGTACACTTGAAAAAGTTGTGGATGATTGATATGTTGATCCGTTTCTTGAATAAGTATATGGTGATCCTCCACCTGTTTGTGAAGTAACTTCAATAGTTCCTGTTCCACCATGACATAACGGATTAGTTACACTAACAGTACCACTTACAGTTACATTAAGAATTGATATTGTTATTACCTTTTCTTTAAATAAACCACCTTGATCTGTTGAACGAACTCTTATTGAGTACGATGATTTTACTTCATAATTAAATACCTCAGCACTTTTCAATGATGTTCCATCAATATCAAAACTATCGTTATCAGTACTACCTGTACCACTAACTAATGTATAAGTGAATGTATTTGATGTATCAGGGTCAATAGTATATAGACCACCAATTGTTGTACCTGTTACTACGTTTTCATAAATTGATGAGAAACTTATTCCAACATTCGTTGGTGTTTCATTAACATCAAGTACTGAAATTGTAAATGTATCAGTATATGTATTATTACCACTATCAGTAACTGTTACTTTAATACTGTAAGAGTTTTTAACCTCATAATTGAATACAATTGCGTTTTTAAGTACACCCGCACTTGATAAACTAAATGATGCATTGTCATTACCAGTACCTGTAAGTGCATATGTGAATGTTTCGTTACTATCAACATCTAACCCTGAAAAAATACCAATTGTTGTCCCCGTTGATGTGTTTTCTCTTTGTGAATTATTACTTAAGGTTAAACCGTATGGTGTTTCATTAACATCAACTATGTCTACCGTAAATTCTCTTGTATTTGTTAATCCACCGTTATCGGTGACCTTAACATATAAAGTATATAAACTTTTTACCTCATGGTTGAAAACCTCCGCGTTAGATAATACCCCACCACTAGTCAATGAGAAAGAATTATTATCAGGATAACTTGCGGTATCTTCAAATACCCACGTAAACGTTCCTCCCTCATCATCATTTGCGACTAAGTTACCTATTGTATTTCCTGTTGCCGTGTTTTCTGTTTGAGAAAAATTAGGTACTATTATAGAGGGTCTTGTATTAAGTGTAACATCAACATCAAAGTCACAATTTGGTGTAGGACTTGGTGTAGGTGTTGGTGTACTAGTCGGAGTTGGAGTAGGACTTGTCGTCGGACTCGGTGTTGGTGTAGGTGTCTCAGTAGGACTCGGACTCGGGCTTGGTGTTGGAGTTGGAGTACTTGTTGGTGTAGGGGTAGGCGTACTTGTTGGGCTAGGTGACGGTGTTGGAGTAGGTGTAACCACATTGATGTCCATATCAAAATCACAATTTGGAGTTGGACTTGGTGTAGGTGTAGGGGTTGGACTAGTCGTTGGACTTGGTGTAGGTGTATTAGTTGGGCTAGGTGATGGGGTTGGTGTAGGAGTTTCTGTTGGGCTTGGACTCGGTGTAGGACTTGGTGTAGGACTACTTGTTGGTGTGGGTGTGGGTGAACTTGTTGGAGTAGGTGATGGGGTTGGTGTTGGTAAAATAATTTCATCATCAATCACACATGAATTATTATATAGTAATATTGAAGTTGCACTGTTAGGAACACTAACTGTAACTCCCGAACCACTTGTTAAATCATTATACGTCACACCCGTTGCAGGTAATGAGGTACTCACTCTTGTTGCGATATTGGCAGCATCGACTTGATCGTAATATATCGTATAGAAACTGTGTGAAGTCCCTGATGTTATTTTTATGTCGAATATTCTTGCCATTATTAAAATATATACTTTTTATTTCAAATTATGAACGGTAACATCCCCCTCAAAACTACAGTCACATAAAATGTGAACATGTAATAATGATGTTAATGTGGAATCCCACTCGGTTACTATTATTATTGCATTGTTATCATTATCTATAAATCTTATATCAGTATCAAATAACCTATTTGAACCTGTTGGTGTAAGGGTACCATCTGTATGGTCAAAAGAACTTACTTCAGTTCCTACGGGTGATGTATGTTCCCCAATACAACTCCTTCTCACAGTACTACCTTCATAGTAAACGTAAACAATACATGTGTTTGTGTCGTAAGTCCATTCTTCACTATTCGTTGATACTACATTACCACTCTTATCTCTCACTTCATTACAATATCCACCCAATTCTTTAAAGTTGGACCCAACCAAGTTAGTGTTCCAAGTTTGGAATAGATCTGAGTTTATTGTTGTCGTACATGGTGCAGGACAATCTATTGGTGTAGGTGATGGAGTAGGTGAAGGTGTCGGGCTTGGAGTAGGTGTTGGTGTTGGTGTTTCTGTTGGGCTAGGTGTAGGACTACTTGTAGGTGTTGGTGTAGGTGTAACCACATCAACGTCTACGTCGAAATCACAATTCGGTGTTGGTGTAGGGGTTGGAGTACTTGTTGGGCTTGGCGTTGGTGTGTTAGTTGGAGTACTTGTTGGGCTTGGCGTTGGTGTGTTAGTTGGACTCGGACTTGGTGTAGGTGTTGGAGTACTTGTTGGGGATGGTGTAGGTGTTGGAGTAACTACGTCAACATCAATATCAAAATCACAATTAGGTGTAGGTGATGGTGTTGGGGTGTTAGTTGGACTTGGGGTAGGACTACTTGTTGGGGTAGGAGTTGGTGTCTCCGTACTTGTTGGAGTGGGAGTAGGTGTATTTGTAGGACTTGGTGTAGGACTACTTGTAGGTGTTGGTGTAGGTGTTACCACATCAACATCAATGTCGAAATCACAGTTAGGTGTTGGAGTCGGTGTAGGAGTATTAGTAGGACTAGGTGTTGGACTACTAGTAGGTGTTGGTGTTGGACTACTTGTAGGACTAGGTGTTGGACTACTAGTAGGTGTTGGTGTTGGACTACTTGTTGGGCTTGGAGTGGGTGTATTAGTCGGTGTAGGTGTAGGTGTTACCACATCAATGTCCACATCAAAATCACAATTTGGTGTAGGAGTAGGTGTTGGGGTTGATGTACTTGTTGGTGTTGGAGTAAGACTACTTGTCGGACTTGGGGTAGGACTACTTGTTGGTGTAGGAGTTGGCGTTACCAAATCTACATCAATATCGAAATCACAGTCTGGTGTTGGACTTGGTGTTGGGGTGTTAGTTGGAGTGTTAGTTGGTGATGGTGTAGGTGTATTAGTACTTGTAGGGCTTGGTGATGGTGTAGGAGTAGGTGTTACCACATCAACGTCTACGTCGAAATCACAATTCGGTGTAGGTGATGGGGTAGGCGTATTAGTGGGTGTGTTAGTTGGGGTACTTGTTGGAGTACTTGTTGGAGTACTTGTTGGGCTAGGTGTAGGGGTAGGTGTTACCACGTCAACATCTATGTCGAAATCACAATTCGGCGTTGGTGAAGGTGTTGGGGTATTAGTAGGGCTTGGTGTTGGTGTGTTAGTTGATGTTGGTGTAGGAGTATTAGTCGGAGTACTCGTTGGTGTTGGCGTAACTAAATCCACATCAATATCGAAATCACAGTTCGGTGTTGGAGTCGGGGTAGGTGTACTACTTTCTGTAGGTGTTGGAGTTGAACTACTTGTTGGGCTAGGTGTTGGAGTAGGTGTAACTAAATCAACGTCAATATCAAAATCACAGTTTGGGGTACTCGTAGGTGTTGGTGTAGGAGTACTACTTTCTGTAGGTGTTGGTGTATTACTTTCCGTAGGTGTTGGAGTTGGTGTAACTAAATCCACATCTATGTCAAAATCACAATCTGGTGTAGGTGATGGGGTCGGTGTTGGGGTTGGATTTGAGACATTCGTTGGTATCGGTTCTGTAGGGCTTGGTGTAGGTGTTGGTGTCACTAAATCAACGTCCACATCAAAATCACAATTTGGTGTAGGGCTAGGTGTTGGAGTTGGTGTGTTAGTAGGTGTAGGAGTTGGTGTTACCAAATCTACATCAATATCGAAATCACAGTCGATTGTTGGTGTAGGGGTAGGTGGTACATCAGTACTTGTAGGTGTTGGACTAGGTGTTGGTGTTACCAAATCAATATCTATATCAAAGTCACAGTCTGGTGTAGGAGTAGGTGTTGGGGTTGATGTGGGTGATATGGTAGTACTTGTTGGGGTTGGAGTAACCAAATCAATATCAATATCAAAGTCACAATCTGGTGTTGGGCTAGGTGTAGGACTACTTGTGGGAGTTGGTGTTGGCGTTGGTGTTACCAAATCTACATCTATATCAAAGTCACAGTCTGGTGTAGGTGATGGTGTAGGACTACTTGTAGGTGTTGGCGTTGGGGTTGGTGTTACTACATCAGTATCAATATCAAAATCACAGTTTGGTGTGGGTGACGGTGTAGGAGTTGGGCTCGTTGTTGGTGTAGGAGTTGGACTACTTGTAGGTGTTGGTGTTGGAGTTTCTGTTGGGCTAGGTGTAGGACTACTTGTAGGTGTTGGAGTTGGACTACTTGTTGGTGTAGGGGTAGGTGTACTTGTAGGTGTTGGAGTTGGACTACTTGTAGGTGTTGGTGTTGGACTCGTTGTTGGTGTTGGGGTAGGACTACTTGTTGGTGTAGGAGTTGGCGTTTCTGTTGGTGTTGGGGTAGGTCCTGGTCGTCTAACATCATCACACGGACCTGATACCAAATATTCAATAACATTAGCATAAACTTTAGATATTACAATCCAACAATTCACTCCTGGCGATAACTTCTGAATTGAGTTAATCTCTTCGTTGTAAGATCCACTATAAATAAATTCAATGTTTACTGCATCCCCTATATTAAAATCTTCGTTTATTGAAGTATATCTTATCTCTCCAGTATCAAAATGTTTAATTTTAAACGCATTTAATGTATCACAATCATCTAATCCTGTTAAATCTCTCTCAATGTCATCTATATCCGGCATGTCAGAACAATCTAACCTGTCTTGGAAGTATTGTTGCATTTTCATGTCCATGTTTTCGAACTTCTGTTCGTCATGTCCAACTAATATACAGTCCTCAGAATCACCATTAAATAATATTACTTCAGTACAACTAACGTTAGCATCTATTTTCTGTGAGACATTTAAATGGTAGAACAAATCTCTTGCACAGTAGTCTAAATCGACCTTGAGTACTTCAATAGGGAAACCGTGTTCGTTAAAAATATAATCTCCACTTTCGTAGTAACCAACCTGATAACTACAACAAGGGTCTGTAGGATCATCAGGTCTTGGGTATAATTCTTCAGGATACTTTTCAGTAAATCTCCAATTATCTCCCTGACTTCCGTCTTCCATTGTTTTAGTCATTACCCATAACCTAGTATTAGGTAAAAAACTAAATCTTTCATTTATCTTGTTAATTTTAGTGGAACCTAAACAGTCTTTATTTTCAACTGTTACAACTTTGTAATCATAAGAGAACGAGTATCCACTAATAACTGCATCATTGTAGTCTTGTGACGAGAAGGGACAATCTTTATATACTCCCGAAAGTAGTTGGTCACCTATTACAACATTTTCAATGTTTATTTTTTCTAAAGTATTGTTATCTAAGTAGGTTTGTATTTGATCCCAACTTGTGTTTTCGTCAAGTACAACACCATTATTAACTTTTATAACTTTAGTGTTTTGTCTCAGACCATAATCAAACGTAGGTCTGTATTGTACAATAGGTTGTAGAGTATATCCCGAATAATTATCACAGAAGGTAATACCAGATTGACTATTGAGAGGACTACTACCATCAGGGTTGTCCCCCTCAGCGTAAGTATCAAACGAGTATTGTAAATAATGACTTCTTGATGTGGTAACATCATCACCATCCACAGGATCCCATTCAAACTTTTGTTGTAATCCCTCTATTCTTATTTTTTGATCACAATTCGCGGCATCTGTTATTGATATGTCAATAATATCATTTTCCCTAACATTGTTAACGACGAACGTACATCCCGAAACATGGTCAACCGTATATGTATGACCGCTAATTGATTCATTATATCCACCAATACAATCTATAAATATGTTTAATGGCCACGATGTATTATATGGTGGACAATCGGTACATGGGTCTCCATCATCTACAGTATCTTCATTACCAAATGTAACTCCCGATACTTCAAAATACACATCCTCCATTAAGATACAATCATCCTCATCTTCGGGTAATGTGTAGAAAGTATTAGGTCCATAAACCTTAACCTTAGGGTCACATTGTGTGGTTCCTGTTAGATATGTTGACTCCCAATAGAAATCAAACGTACTTAAATCTAAACAATCTAAATCCGCAGGTATATATGCATCACCATATGGGTCACCAGAATTCGAAACATATAATTGTGTATCATACGTGAATGGTGTGATTCTTATTTTTTCAATACCGTTACTATCAGTAAGAATCTCATAAGAAACTATAGGGACATTTTCATATCCGTAATTTTCACCGTTAGTTGATAGTTCAGTATTAAATCCACCCTCTATGTTTTGATTTTCATCACTTGTTTCTGTATTTTCTGTAATTCTTTCATACCCCTCACCACCCGCATGGTTACTAATTGTATCATAACCTGTATATGCCGTTTTGGTGAAATATTTTTCATTTATTTGGGAAAATATACTATCAACCGCATTAATCCATAATGGATCTAAAACATCTCTGTCAGGGTTTAAATTACATTTAAAATCACATAATAGTGGTAAATGTTTTGACCCGTCAAAAGTCTCCCCACCACTAAAAACAACCTCATTAATTGTTGTACAATCAGAAGTAGATACGAATGGATCGAATAGTTGTCCACCTGTAAGTGTGATCGGAGAAGATGCGGTATATTCCTCACCCATTAAAACTATTTTTAATACATAAGTTACCCCACTTACTACTGTTAACCCCCTAAATAAGTCTTTATCCCCTAAAAAGTAAACTTCTAAATCTTCCTCTATGGAATGTTCAAAACCTAATTTAGGATATAGATTATCTTCAACTTGTTCAATGGTACATGGTTTTAAATAATCGTGTTTAGATCTACCAATACGACTATTTTCTAAAATATTACCACCCGTCCATAGGGTTGTTGCTGGAACAAACTGTTCCACAATCTCCACCCAATGTGGACTCATTCTGTTTATGAATTCATTAACCGTTGGGAAACTATATGGTGTTCCTACCTTTTCTAAATACCCCCAATACACATCCTCTAATTGAATGTATGATTTTTGATACTTAACGACATGTGAATTACGTATTTGTTCGTTCAATACATTATCCATGTATTCCGCAAACGTAAAACCTGTTTGTGGTTGAAGAGTTTTCAGTCCAAAACTTACCTCTAAATCTCTAGACTTTTTATATACGTCATAATCAATACCTTGTGCAGATGACAAGTAGATTTGTATGTTTTTTCTATTTAAGGTTTTTGAATCTACGTCCGATAATAACTCTGTCTTCTCGTTATCAATTGTGTTGTGTAATTCGTGTCCGTAATCTAATCCGTAAAATTGTCTATATAAATCAAAATAGTCCTCACCATAAGTGTAGTCCTTATTTTTTGTTTTTATAATTTTTGGGTTAGATTGTAAGTTAGAGTTCTCAGTATCTAATTCAGTTGATGATCTATGTTGTAAAGATATCTCATACCAACCTGAACCTTTTTGAAAAAATACATCGTTATTCTCACTTACAATTTTTTGTACATCTCCATATTTTGTTACACCTGTTAAAACTATAGGATATTCATCTGTTTGATATGTAGTTGAACCAGTTGTGGTAACACCCGTATATGCGAAACTCGATGTATCAATCTGACCGACAGTAAATGTTTTATCTAACTGTGTTAAATCATAAATGTCACTATCGATATCTGAAGAAACCTTCTTAACGTCATCATATTTGTATACATGCTCATTAATTTTTATTAATGGTTCAGGTGCACCAATAAACCTTAAAAAGAACTCAATAGATTTTCTTGTACCTTTTGATTTATATATTCTTACAAGATTAATCACTAATCTTCTATAGAATTCCGCCTCTGCCTCGACCATATTCATTCCAAGGTTATTACCCTCGAATTGACTATCTACTCTTGAGTAGAGTGTATCCTCCAACGCTTTCTCATCAAATAGGTTTACGGAATCTAATCCAAGTGTATTTGAAAGGTTTTTTAATAATACGTCAGGTATGTTATTAATCTTATCATAACTTACATTTCTCATGTATGCTATGTTATCTATAAATTTCTTGACGGAATCAAAACCACTACCATAAATCTGAAACATTGAAGACATTCTTTGATCTTCAGTATCAAATTCATTTAGTGATGCTGTGGTTAAAAATCTTGATATTAGGTTAGACTTGTATTGATCGACTTCATCACCTATGGATTTTAAAGTTCCTAAGTATCTAATATAGTCAGTACCACCGATTTTTATATTCCAACCATCTTTAAATAATGGCCAAGTAATTTTAGTTGTTGTGGTCTCTGTTTTAGAACCGTCTAAAGAATCCTTTGGTAATTTAAACTCAGCGGTGTACTTAGGTGTAGACTCCCTATCTAATATTAAACTCTCTAACTCGTCTAAACTTCCGAAAAACTCTTCTACTGTCTGACTGATTGGTCTAATTAGGAAACTATCACTATACGTGTTACCATTAAAAGGTTTTCCTTTAACCTTTAACGTGATGAGTCCGTCATTACCCGCCTTTACATATCTTAGTATCTCGTACTCGACCTCATCAATAATAAGGGAGTATTTAGAATAATTTTCAAAGAAGTTTTTAAACTCATTACTAACATCAGGACTTACATTACTTAAAGGTTTTTCAAGTACTACATCTAATGGATTAAATATTTTTGATCTCTCAAACTTGAAAGTAGTTGTCCTTGACTTAAGATCATAACTAATATTCTCCGCCGTGTATTGTGAAAATGACACAGGGGTATCTTTGTCGATAAAGAAACCCGCAGGGAACTGTTCTACAATGTTATTAACTGAAGATGATAGTCTTTTACTTAAAGACCCAAATAATGTCTTAGAACCCGCGTCTTTGTTCTCTCTGAACTTTACTTTCCCTTCTTTCTTTACAGATCTCTCTGATTTTGTTTTAGGTGCGTTAGTCTCTTCTTTAAGATCTTCAATCGTTAAAAACTCAGAAAAAGGTACGGACGTAAAACTCTTAGTGTCTCTCTGTGGTATTGTCTTATCTATTGAAAAGTTTGTTGCAGTCAACTGACTTGACCCATTGGTAATTTGATTACCAACTAAGTTGTCATTAAAGGTATCCCCTCCACTCGCAGATTGACTTGGAACTTTTCTTTTCGCCATTATTCAGTGATATCATCAAAGTTTTTAGTTTCATCGATTTCGTCCCTTTCTTCTCTAACCTCGTAAAGTGTTTCGTTGAACTCATCTCTCACCTCAAACAAGTTAAATTGTTTGTAGATATTGTTTTCTCCAGTGTATATCGTGTATATTCCATCAGAAATAGATTTTGTTTGGTTACCGTAGAACGCGTAAGCCAATGTTGTCTCATCGTGTTCTACCATATCAACCTCAATCGTTGTTGGATTAAAGAATGTATTTGATAAAATTATATTTTGAGACGGCTCCCCAATAAAAGGAACTGTATTTGGTCTATTTGATGGTGCAGATGACGGGGTTACCGTCAAAAACAACAAATTAGTTGCTTGATCTGTATATTGATATCTTATTGCCTTTTGACTTGTACTTGTCAGGTTTGACGTAATTGGAGTACAATAAAATGAAGATGTAACAACCCTATAAAAATTAGGGGTTTTACTTCCGTCGTTATTCAAATACTCAATTCTGTATCCAACTAACCCTTGGGGGTTGAATTTATTTCTATCTGTTGAAGGTACATTACTTAAATCTATAATAATTCCTCTTACTGACGGTAGTGCCGCTAACACTCCACAATCAGTTATAGAAGTTCTTATCTGTTTAGGTCTAAGATGTAAGGTATATATACCTAACTCATCAAAGTCCGCTGTATCTAACTTTAGATTGTATAACCCACCTAAAATTTCTGCGTCGGGTGCGTTTGGTGCATCCGTCGTATCTGAATTGTGATAGATAGGTGTTAATATATCTTCCGAATTTAATTTTTTAAATTGTACAGGTGCGGAAGATGTTCTACCTGAGACGTAATGATAGAAAATTTCTACGTCTGCTGGTGACACATCTGCCGGTCTTACTGTTCCATAACTACCTACTGCCATATCCTTTTAATTAATAAATATTATTCTATTGTTTTTTAACTTGAAAAAATCCATTTCCGTAGATATCTATTTCACCTACGTTGTCAATTTCTCCTAATCTTAGGTTCATTTCTAAGACTCCTTGCTTGCCTCTTTCAACAAATACATCTGAAAAAATGGTCGGTTCATCAATAAAACCAATGAAATGTTCATTCCTTGTTAACATCTCATTAAAGACCTCTTCTTTTTGAAAATCACTTGTTGTTCCTGTTATTGTTGTTATTCCATCATCATAATCTTTATATGATAAATTATCTATCGTATACCCTGTATAACTACCTACACCGTCAGTACCTACTGTTGTTCCTTGGTAAGTACTTTCACCATATCTCTTTAATTCACTTACCCTACTTTTTCCTTTAGCTGCAAAATATATTGGACCGTCCGAGTCTTTCTCGACATAATCTAAGTCGTTTATATAGTTTTGAGTGATTGTAACTCCCGTAGTATATGGTAACGTGAACGGACCAAATGACCCATTAGGGTTAGTTACTGTTGTGTTTTTAGGTACTGTAATTTTTTTAGTTATTTTTTTCTGAGCCCAATTATTACTTAAACCAATAGACACATTATAAGTACCTGAAGAAGAAAATGTATGTTGTTTAAATTCTAAATTATTACCAAGACCAACACCAATGGTATCTACTGTACCATCACCCCAATCAATAGAAAAAGTTTCGTTTTTGATTATTCTTAATGTATCTCTATTAACTGAGTTATATAGTCTAATTGTATTTCCACTTGTGTGTTGGTAATTAAAATTTGTTATTTGTTCAACTTGTTCAATATCACCTTCAAATCCAACCATTCCCCCCATCTCATAACCTTTACTATCCAAGTATATTGGTACGTGGTATGTTGTACCAGTAATCGATCTTAATATTTTATAATAGTTTTTATCCATCATTTAATCGGTTGAGGTGTTAGAGTCTGCAGGTGATGTAGATGCGGGTGGTGGTGTAGATACAACGTCTGCGTTTAACTCGTAAAACTTTATTGGGTCTCCACTCATTCCTTTTCTACCTAAAACAGATGTTCCGTCGTATTCCGAAATTGTATAATGATAAGTGGGTACATCCGACCTATTCATTTCAACTTGGAAGTATAAATCTTCTTCTTCTGTTACGGTTGGTGTATTTGTTATTTGTTTATTGGCGAACTGTACTTTAGTTCCGTCTGCAGAATTATAGAATTTTGCCGACATGTAAAACGTAGTTCCTGTAAGTTCTGTCTCTTCTAAAACAGTATCATCATGGAACCAAAAAAGATACATGTTCTCTTTGTTTCTCATACTTGAACCGAAAAACACAGGTACATACATTTTTTCAAATTTGTTTGTAAAGGTTACTCTTTCACCAATTGCGGGTGCTAAGTTTTTTGCAAAAACCAATCTTCTGTTAGATCTATTAGGTGGTTCATTATTAGGTGTTTTATAAAACTCCAACCTAAAAAAACTATATTTTAGGTTCGCCATTAATTTATCTGTTTGAGTAATACCTACATTCTTGTAATCTAAAGTGTAGTTATTTGATGAATCCTTAAAATAGAAGTGAAACCATATATCAGTCTGTTCCACAGTATTAACTGTGGTTGTAAATAGGGACGCCGATGATGATTCACTATTATCTGCGGGTCCTGAAGAAACGGGTGGTGGATTACCTATACCAGATATATATGGTTTATGGATATACCTATTAGTTTCATAGTTCTCCACAGGATTAATAATATCTCTTAAGACCTCATCCTCATACGATTGGAAATTCTCATCCCACCCCGCGTCGGTTTTAAAGTTTTGTTCCTTATTAATTAATAAGTTCTTATTATTTTGATTAAATCTAATTTTCATCTAACAGAGTCCGTCGTTATCCTCACTGAAATTAGTAAGACCATCGTTTTTATTCATAAAAGTCTCTTCATTTCTAAGGTAAAAGTTTATGTCAGATTTGACGTAATGTTGTCCGTTTGTAAATGGGTGGTTTGTTCCAAACCCATCAGGATCAATATAACCATGATCATATAAATCTCTCCATTTCCATAAGACCCTATATTCATCGTAAACAGAATTTTCTGGTAGACCATATATTTGATCTGTATTAGCGGTCTCTACATATGGTGATAGTTCCCTTAATTTAACTCTTTGATGAGGTTGGTAGTATAGTCCTAAAGGGTTTGTTGTTGTCGATCCTGCATTTGGGTCTATTTGTCCGTGATCAAAAATATTAAAATCAATTGTGTATTTGTGGAATGACTCAGATAATATTGTTTCTTTACTGTCTCTTATACACATCTCCGAGCCCACGAGACAGGC
>ENA-OSIY01000064-OSIY01000064.1-marine-metagenome-genome-assembly--contig:-NODE-64-length-58891-cov-24.734502_pt1 | contig 58891 bp, 58 predicted proteins | sample MGYA00237884_ERZ534233 | MGnify/ENA primary metagenome ERZ534233 (study PRJEB26412, sample SAMN06343840) | marine metagenome | isolation source: estuarine water | place: USA: Columbia River Estuary... | reverse complement strand
TGAAAATGTAATACAGTTTTAGGGCTCCCTTATAATTTTTTAGCTGCATTCCAGAATACATCCATCTCCTCTAGTGACATATCACTCAAAGACAAACCCTTTAATTGCGCCTGAGATTCCAAGTATATAAATCTCTTTTTAAACTTTGTATTGGTTCTTTCTAGGGCGTTTTCTGGATTTATCCCTATAGCCCTTGCGTAATTAATCATCGAGAAAATTAGGTCTCCAAACTCTGCTTCCATTGCATCGGTATTGCCTTTTTTGACCTCATCATTAAACTCTCCGAGTTCTTCTTTAACTTTTTCCCAAACCTGCTCAGGTTTCTCCCAATCAAAACCTACACCAGCAGCTTTTTCTTGCATTCTATATGCTTTTATTAAAGCAGGAAGTCCTTTTGGAACACCTGAAAGCACCCCTTTATTCCCCTCTTTTAACTTGAGCTGTTCCCAGTTTTTCTTGACCTCTTCTTCATTTTCAACGGTGACGTCTCCATAGATATGTGGATGCCTGTGAATGAGTTTATCACAGATTTCATTACACACATCTCCCATATCAAATGTACCAGACTCACTCCCTATTTTGGCATAAAACACAATATGCAACAAAACATCTCCCAGTTCCTTTTTAACTTCTTGAAGGTCGTTATCTAAGATAGCGTCGGCCAATTCATAGGTTTCTTCTAAAGTGAGTAAGCGTAAACTTTCCATGGTTTGCTTCTTATCCCAAGGGCATTTTAAACGCAACTCATCCATAATGGTTAACAATCTGTCAAAGGCTTTTAATTGGTCTTCTCTTGAATTCATAGAGGCAGTTTTAAAAGGGTGTGTTTTTTTAGATCAACAAAACTACAGATTTAAATGTCACAAGTCTAATGTCTCGGTGTCATAGGTCTAAAAAATTAGGTGTGCTCATTCAAAAAATGTAATTTAAATGAATAATTTTTAATTGAAAACAATATAGAATCATGAAAAAAATAGTGCTCGTTCTAGGCTTGTTCATCTGTTGCAATGCTAATGTCTTTTCACAAAATCCGTTTAAAGCAGAGGTTCAAGAAATACAAAACAGGTACACTAACCTTAAAAAACAGGGAAAAACAATTGTATTCACAGGTAGTTCTAGCGTGAGAATGTGGCCGTCTGTCAGTGATTTAACTCCAGAAAATACAATCATAAATACTGGTTTTGGTGGGTCTCAAGCACGAGATTTATGGCGACATAAAGAGGCCCTTATCATTCAGTTCCAACCCCATCAAGTTTTTATATATGAGGGTGACAATGATTTGTTTGCGGGAGTACACCCAAGAAAAATTAAACGCACCACAAAAAAAATAATCAGGGCCATTCAGAAAAACAACAAACAAACTCAGATAGTCCTTATAGCCGCTAAACCGAGTATAAGTCGCTGGGAATTAAAAACAAAGTACTTACAATTAAATAACCTTTTCAAACGGCTCGCTGCTAAGAAAGAGCAACTCATCTATGCAGATGTATGGCACCCTATGCTTAAAGAAGGTGCGCTAGACAAAAGCTTGTTTGTTTCAGATGGCTTACACATGAATCAAAAAGGATACGCTATTTGGGAATCCGTTTTGAAACCATTAATATTGAAGTAAGAAATTAAAACCCATCATTAATAAAAGTCAGAAACATTTACTACAATAATCAAACACAAATACCAATCAAAACTAAAACCACAAATACCAATCACAATAATCAACCACAAATACCAATTACATGACATTTATTACTTCTAAACTACGCTACTTAATCTTATTCGCGGTGCTTTTTTTAACCGCCTGTCAAAAGCCAATGATTGAAATTGAACAGGGAACTTCAGACTTTTCAGCGCTTGGATTAATTCCCATCCCCGCGGCAATAGAAGAAGATGAGCACGGATTTCCAATGTATAAAGACACCTATATAAAAACTTCAGATACCACAGCATTTATGTTGCATATGGCTCAATTCACTGCAGAGAAAATCTTTCATCACAGTGGGTTGTCCCTAGAAATTAATCCTGAAAACCCACGTGGAACAGCCATTGAACTTGAAATAACCCCTACAGAAGAAACTGAGGTTAAAACTACTGAGCATAATATGGATCCGAATACTACGGGAGAATCTTATAAAATTTCGGTGGGTAAAAGTATTTTAAAAATAGCATCGGCGCAGCCAAGTGGTCTTTTTAGAGGCATTCAAACTTTAAGACAATTAATCCCTAACCAAGCTGCAACAATAAAAAATATGTCGGTATGGGAAATTCCTGGAGGAATCATTGAAGACGCCCCAAATTATGCTTTTAGAGGGGCTATGTTAGATGTGGCCAGACATTTTTTTACGATACAAGAGGTAAAACGCTATATAGATCTATTGGCCTATTACAAAATAAATATCTTACACCTTCACCTTACAGATGACCAAGGATGGCGCATTGAAATTAAAAAATGGCCCAAACTCACTGAGGTAGGTGGCGAAAAGGAAGTGGGTGGAGGTACTGGTGGTTTTTACACCCAAGCGCAATACAAAGATTTGGTGGCTTATGCGAATAAACACTTTATAACCATCATTCCTGAGATCGATATGCCTGGACACACCAATGCGGCATCTGTGGCTTATCCATTCTTAAATGGCAATGGAAAAACTCCTGAATTATACACTGGTACTGAGGTGGGGTTCAGTACTTGGGATGCCAACAATGAAAAAGTGTATGACTTTGTGACAGATGTTGTGAATGAAATTAGTGCCATGAGTCCTGGTCCTTATTTTCATTTAGGAGGAGATGAGAGTCATGTTACCAAAAAACCGGACTATATTAAATTTGTAAATAGGGTAAGTGAAATTGTAAAACAGGCGGGTAAAACACCTATTGGCTGGGATGAAATTGTTACTGCAGACACAGACAGCACTGCCATTGCTCAGTTTTGGGCCAGTGAGAAAAATGCTGCTATAGCGGTACAAAAAGGCATGAAGGTCATTTTATCTCCTGCCAAGAAGGCCTATTTAGACATGCAGTACAAGGAAGATTCTCCTTATGGACTGCACTGGGCGGGTTATGTGCCGGTAGACACCGCTTATATTTGGACGCCGGAAACTTATGCAAAAGGGGTTCCCAGTGAATTGATCCTAGGTATAGAGGCCCCACTCTGGTCTGAAACCATTAGCAATAGTGATGAGATAGAATACCTGGCATTTCCTAGATTACCAGGATATGCTGAATTGGCTTGGAGCAGCCCTGAAAAAAGAGACTGGAATGAGTACAAAGTAAGATTGGCTTTACAATCCCTGTTTTTTGACAGGAATAAAGTAAATTATTATCATTCCGAAAAAATAGATTGGGTTAGCCCACCATTGGCTCCCAAAACAATTGGAAAAGATTAGGGATAAAAATTATAGCGCATTAAAAAGCCCGCTATAAGCGGGCTTTTATTATGGTTTTTTTATCTATTTTATCCCTGGAAGTTTTTCTGGAAGGGGTGTTTGCCAATAATATTCAGGGGCTTTCTTCTCAGAAGGCCATTCTAAATCTAGGGCTTTGGTGTCATACATCTTACCGTCCTTAATCACTTTAGACACCGTATTGGTGTTTCTCAAATCTTCTAACGGATTGGCATCTAGAATAACCAAATCTGCTATTTTACCTACTTCAATACTTCCTAAGTCTGTGTCTAAACCTAGTGACTTAGCACCTAAAATGGTCGCAAATTTTAATGCGCCGTGGGCAGATATTCCACCACTTCCTACGGACCATAATTCCCAATGGTAGCCTAATCCTTGTAATTGGCCATGGCTTCCAATACCTCCAATACCTCCTGCTGCTTCCAAATCATTCATGAATTCTGCATGCTTTTTAAAGACATGCTCCTCTTCCATAAACCATCCTGGCCTACGTCTGGATTTTTGAGCCAATTCTTCATATGGGGTGTAAAACTGTAACTTCTCATCTTCCCATACTTTTTCTGTGGCATAGTAAAAATTCTCTGCCCATGGCCCCCCGTAAGAAACTAACAAAGTTGGTGTTACCGCCATTTTAGCCTCTGCAATGGTTTTTACCACATCTGGGAAAATAGGGTATATAGGCAAGGAATGTTCATGTCCTGGATAACCATCTAAAAGCTGGGTCATATTGAGTTTGAAATCTAAACCACCTTCTGTTGTTGGAATAAGTTTGAGCTCTTTGGCGGCCATAATTACCCATTGCCTTTGCTGTCTATTACCCACCAAATACATTTTGATACTTTTGGTATTGTAGTATTCGCTGTACTGTTTAAGCACCTCTTTAGCGTGATCAAGGCTTTGAATTTTATAAGACCAATAGCCTACTCCAGGGCCAGTAGAATAAATTCTAGGGCCTACAATCTTTCCAGCATCGACCATATCTGAATAGGTCAGTACGTCTGTGGTACCAGTCTGTGGGTCTCTTGTTGTAGTAACTCCATAGGCCAAATTGGCCGCATACATCCATACTTGATTCTTTTGAACACCCCAATTAGGCCACATATGAGCGTGGGTGTCTATAAATCCTGGTGTAATGGTCTTTCCGCTCATATTCATGAGCGTAGTGTTTTCTGGAACAGTTAAAGTGCCTGAGGCACCCACAGCGGCAATTCTATGGTCCTTGATCAATAGGTCTCCGTTTTCTATGACCTCTTCTCCGTTCATCGTAATAATTCTAGCTCCTTGTAATAGTAAATTGCCTTTGGCCAAGTCTTTAGAAAAAGCCACTTTAACCTTTAATTCCTTGGCTTCAAAGGCTTTGGGACTGTCTTTTTTGTCTTCACTATCTGTAGCCGCTAAACCATCTTTGGTAGCGTCTTTTTGTTCATTTTTATCTGATTTGTCATTAGAATCACTTCCTTTATTTGCCGCATCAGCCAATTTTTTAGCGGCCTCTTTTGCTTTCTTATCTGCAGCGAGTTTTTCTTCATAGGCTTTGGCGTCTGCTAAATTGTAAGTAAAGAAACTAGCCCCAAGAGACCAATACACCTGCTTGCTGTCTGCGCCCCATACTGGAAATTCTCCACCAAATACAGTTAATTTCTTGGCAGGAAACGAAGCAGCGTCTGCCTTGGCTAAAGATATTTTAGGCGTCTGACCAAATTTTGGAACAATCACAGTATAAATGTCATTATTAATTTTTGCCAAGGCTGTTTTGCCATCTGGTGAAATTTCAATTTCTGAGGCTCTAGAGGCCTTATTATTTTCTCTCCAAGCATCTGGATTAGAGGGCAAAGCTGCAGCCACGCTAGCGCTGGCTGCCCCGCTGCTGTCCCAACCAAAAGCAGCGTCATGGTCTTCTTGAAAATAATCAGAAGATCCGTAGGTTTCAATTCCAGTAAGGCTTAAGTGCTCCTTTTCATCACTACCATCCCAACGGATAGAAACAAGCCCCTTACTACCGCTGTAAAGATAAATTCTGTTGTCTACCTTAGTGAAATGTGGCATTTCCCGACCTTTTGACTTGGCAATAAGTTGGTTGCTCCCACCTTGACCAGAGATCCACATAAGGTCTTCAGTAGCGTTAGAGGCCATTGGACCTATAGCATCTTTATACACTTGATTACTTCCTGCAAGAAAAACTATCCTGTCCTGAGCGTAAGACCATCTTGGCTGTGTATAGATACCTGTAGTTTGAGTGAGTTTAACTACAGCCGTTCTTCTTCCCATACGGGCTTTATACAAATGTCCTTCAGATCCATTCCAAGTGGTGAAAACAATTTGTGATCCATCTGGTGACCAGGCAGGTTGTGCTTCTGTAAAATCATGTGTGGTCACTCTTTTTGGTGTACCATTAGGTAAATCCATTACATAAAGTCTGTTCAAGGCAGTAAAGGCCAATCTTTTTCCATCTGGTGAAGGCTTTGCATCCCTTATTTGAGAAGCCATAGCAGTGTCTGCATCTGAGATAGGGTATTTAAAATCCAATTGCGGACCTAATTCCAAAGCTACTGAAGCCGTGTATGGAATTTTAGAAGCCGTCTTATCTGATAGGGTAATTCTGTGAATGTCACCACCATAAGAAACAATTAATGCATTAGAATCTGGGGTAAAAGACATGGCTGGAAGGACCCCTAAAGGCGCTATAGATTCTTGCTCGTCTCTTTGAACAGGATAGGCCAGCCAGGATTCTTCCCCTGTGTTAAGGTCTCTCAATATTAGACCTGTTTGGTCCTCAAACCTAGTACCATAGACCAACCATTTTCCATCTTTTGAAAGGGTTGGGGTAAATGCGGAACCGTACCTAGAAGTAATTACATCTGTGGCACCATCTTCCATGCTATAAGTTCCTACTTGGTATTGGGGCAATTGCGCATTGTAATTCCAGGCACCATTTCTTTGTGAATAGTAGAGTGTTTTACCGTCCGCACCAAAAAAAGGATCTATGGCTTTTAAACCCTTAGGCTCACTAATTAATGGTGCTCCACCACCCCCATCCTTGTGATACAAATGTAATTTTATGTTTCTCCTGCCTTTAGCACCCACCAAATAATCTCCATCTGGTGACCAGGCCACTGAGAAAAAGTTATTTTTTTGCTCTTTAGAGATTTGGGTGTCTTCTTTGGAGCTAAGGTCCATGAGCCAAATATTATCTGAACCACTCTTGTCTGAAATATACGCTAAAGATTTTCCATCTGGACTGAACCTCGGGTGAACCTCGTAAGCCAATCCATGGGTGATGGCGGTAGCATTACCTCCTGAAATGGGCATGGTGTATAGATCTCCCATAAGATCAAAAACTATGGTTTGACCGTCTGGGCTTACATCCAAGGAAGTCCAGGTACCTTTATCGGTGGTGAAAGCTATAGATCTAGACGGTTCCAAAGGCAATTCCTTTGTGGCTTTTTTAATACTATCAGAAGCCTTTGCAGTGCTGGTCTCTTGTGCACTAGTATTCAGGCAAATCAAACCCACTAAGCAGGACAAGGACAATTTTAAATTAATTTTCATCTGTTTGGTTTTTTAGATCCTTAAATATAAGAGAATATTCCTTTTCTAATGAAGAAATTATAGCGCATTAAAAAGCCCGCTATAAGCGGGCTTTTTAATATTATGAAAGGACTAAAGCCTTTATTCTATTACTTTTTAACAGCTGCTTTAGATGTTTTTCCACCTCCTTTAGCAGCAGAAGAAGCTTTTGAGCTGGAATTTTTTGCAGATGGTTTAACTGACTTAGGTGCCGCAGTAGAAGTCAAAGCTTTTGCAACGGGCTTGGCAGATTTCTCGGCTGCCTCGGTAGGTTCAGAAAAATCCAATAGATCGTTGGCCTGAAGAATATTGTACCACTGAATGACTTTTTTAATGTCAGAGGCATAAACGCGGTCTTCATCGTAATTTGGAAGCACTTCAAAAAAGTAAGCTTCTAACGCTAATTTATCTGCTTTGTGGGAAATGCTAGTTTTATTAGCCCCTTCTTTTATAGATATTTTTTTAAACACCTCTAAAAGAGGCATTTCTTCTTGTAGGGTATAAATGGCAATTTCAGAAAGAACGCTGACGTTACTTTTTAAATTAACCGTCATTTTCTTACCGTCTAACAAAGAAACAGCAACGAATCCAGCCCTTGTCTGGGTAACCATCTGGTACAAACCTGGTTTGGTGGCAATCGATAAAATTTTATCTAAACTCATGATCTTCTTAAAATTTGGGCAAATATGAAACTTTTAAAGGATATATAAAATGGTTTAACGTCCTTTTTTCATTTCTGGAAAACGCATGCGGTACTCTGCACTGATTTTTCCTTTAGAAATATTAGACAGGCGGCCCTTTAAAATTCGCTTTTTAAGGGAACTTAATTTGTCGGTAAACAAGATACCTTCAATATGATCATATTCGTGTTGAATCACCCTAGCAACCAGACCGTCAAAAGTTTTGGTGTGTGTCTTAAAAGTTTCATCTTGATAGGTGATTGTGATTTTAGGTTTTCTGATTACGTCTTCACGTACATCCGGAATACTGAGACAGCCTTCATTAAAAGTCCACTCCTCCCCTGTTTCTTCAGTAATTGTTGCATTTATAAATACCGCTTTAAAATTCTTTAAAGCGTCCTGTTCCGATTGAGTCAAATCTTCGTCGTCTGCAAATGGGGTGGCATCTATCACAAATAACCTGATAGGTAATCCTATTTGAGGAGCCGCCAAACCAACACCATGAGCATGGTACATGGTTTCCCACATATTTTCAATGAGTGATTCAAGATTTGGATGGTCTGCAGCAATGGCATTGGCTACTTTTTTTAGTACGGGATCTCCGTAGGCTACAATAGGTAAAATCATGATATTCTATTTAAATATGCTTGTAAAATTAAGGTGGCACTAATTTGGTCTACACGACCCTTTTCTTGTCTTTTCTTTTTTTTCATGCCACCTACAATCATAGCTTGAACAGCCATTTTTGAGGTAAAACGCTCATCTTGTCGTGCAATTTCTATGTCTGGAAATTCAGCTTCTAAGGTCAAAATAAATGCCCCAATAGCCGCTTCAGATTCAGAAGGGGTATTGTCCATTTGTTTGGGTTCACCCAATACAATGGTACTCACAGGTTCTGAAACCATATAAGATTTCAAAAAAGAAATGAGGTCTGGGGTAAGCACTGTATCTAAACCAGAAGCAATAATTTGCATGGGGTCTGTTACGGCTACTCCAGTTCTTTTGGTTCCAAAGTCTAAGGCTATTATTCGCTTCAAGGTGTTTTTTTGGCAAAAATAACCCTAATTATTGTAATGCCCTTAATTAAGCCCTCTTTTAACAAGAAAAGTAAGTGAATTTTCCCCAAATAAAAACAAAAATGTGATACCTATCAAAAAAAAGACCCTTATGAAAATGGAAGCTTATATTTGTATTTTAAATATAAAAATCATGACAGATTATAGACCTATTATTGAAGCTGCTTGGGAAGACAGGAGTTTATTAGAACAAGCAGGAACCCAAGATGCTATTAGAGCCGTAATTAATCAAATAGACGCTGGAGAGTTGAGATGTGCTGCTCCTTCAGAAGAGGGATGGATTATTAATGAGTGGGTAAAGAAAGCCGTTGTATTGTATTTTCCCATCCAAAAAATGGAAACATTAGAAGCAGGTATTTTTGAATATCACGACAAGATGCCGCTCAAGCGCGGATACAAAGAAAAAGGAATTAGGGTAGTGCCTAATGCCGTGGCTAGACATGGAGCCTACATAGCTCCAGGAACCATACTCATGCCTTCCTATGTAAACATTGGTGCCTATGTAGACAGTGGCACTATGGTAGACACTTGGGCTACTGTGGGAAGTTGTGCCCAAATAGGAAAAAATGTTCACTTGAGTGGTGGTGTTGGGATTGGAGGCGTCTTAGAACCCCTTCAAGCCGCTCCAGTTATTATTGAAGACAATGTATTCATAGGATCTAGGTGCATTGTAGTAGAAGGTGTTCGCATAGAAAAAGAAGCGGTATTGGGTGCCAATGTAGTACTCACTGCCTCTACTAAAATAATTGATGTTACTGGAGACACTCCTGTGGAGCGTAAAGGATTGGTTCCTGCCAGATCTGTTGTCATTCCGGGAAGTTACACTAAGGAATTCGCTGCAGGCGCTTTTCAAGTACCTTGTGCACTAATTATTGGTACTAGAAAAGAGAGTACAGACAAGAAAACTTCTTTAAACGACGCACTGAGAACCTATGATGTAGCCGTATAGCAAACAGTTCATCAGAAAAAAGAGACCGTTTATCTTGTGGACTTGTGCTCTTAAACAAGTTTTACTATTTTTATAATCGATTCAATGTTAGTTAGCACAAAATGCTACTATTGCGGGCGTTTTATATTAGAAAACTATGGATATTAAATTGAGGTATAACATAAAAAACCAGCGTTATTATATAATAGCAGGTGGTTTGTTTATTTTATTGGCCGGGATTGAATTAATAGCTTCCAATGAAATTAGGTACTTTAATATAACCCTAGCATTACTTTATATAGCCCCTTACTTTTATCATAAAAAAGTGCCTTTTTTAACTATTCAGAAGGGCGTCTTAAAACAAAATTGGTGGTTTGGAAAAAGCATAGATTCTAAAGATATCAATGAAATTAAATATTTTGCTGGGGAGTATATCATTAGAAGTCAAAAAAAAGAACTCCGTATAGATACCCATATTATTGACCCAAGAGACCAACCCCTTTTAACAGACTTTTTAAGAACACATCAAGACAAGTGGGTAAACGCTATGCCTTTTGAACAATACCAAAAGGGGTAAAACAAAGTTTTTCTGTTTTAACACGGTCTCTAATTGCCCTATTCTTATCTATTGATTCTTGGTTTTTATAACCCCTTTTGTGGTCTAGATGAACTACTACAGCACTGTATCTCAATTGTTTAGATTTTATACCAGCATTAAATAATCGCTCCCCCAATTCACGGTCTTGGCCGCCGTACTGCATGCGTTCGTCAAAGCCATTTACTTTTAAAATATCTGCTTTAAAACCAGAGGCATTGTGACCATTCCAACTGGCATTAGTAGGTGTGGCCTTATTTAAGAAATAAGCTAGGAAGCCTTTTGCAGAGAGTTTATTATTCTTGAAGGAGTTTTTTAAACCAAGACTTTTTAACCAAAGAAGGTCAAAACAATTCCCTTGTTGTATGTCTTGTTTCGTAATGGCCTTTGAAATATCCATGGGCAGCATGAAATAGCCGCCAGATAAAAAATAACCGGGTTCCATATGGGCAGCGTGAACAGATAGAAAGTCTTTGCGAGGAATACAATCCCCATCTGTCATAACTATATAATCCCCCTGAGAAGCGACTATCGCTTTATTTAAAATTCTAGATTTCTGAAAACCTTGGTCTTCTTGCCATACATGCACAATAGGGTAAGAAACCACAGAAGTCATTAGATCTATTAGGTCTTTTGTTTCTTTTCTAGAACCGTCGTCTGCAATGACCAATTCAAAATCTTTAAAATCTTGGTATTGGAATCCATAAAGCACTTTTTCTAACCATGCTTCCGCATTATAAGTACTCAATACAACAGAAATAGACGGTTTTTTAGACATGAATTACAATTTAAAGACCAAAAATATAAAACTCTGAGGGCATATGGTTATTTTTACCCTCTCAAAGTGATTTCACCCTCCTAAAACATCACTATTTAATGAAATTAAAAGAATTACCCCTATCTATCTACCAATCTTGTTATTTGGCCTTACAGCCAAAGCGAAGTCTGACCTGTATGGATAAAAAGTGTGTAGATGTGGTGGTATCTCTCACGACTATTCCTTCTAGGGTACACAGCATACATCTAGTGATTAGAAGCTTATTAAAACAAACAGTAAGACCCACAAAAATAGTGCTTTGGGTGCATAAAGATTTAGAAAAAAAACTCCCCAATAAGCTCAACAAACTTCGCTCTGCTATTTTTGAAATACGGCCAACAGAAGGACATTCCTCCCATAGAAAATTAATTCATTCTTTAAAGGCATTCCCAGAATCACCAATTGTCACTTGTGACGACGACCTATTGTATCCAAAAGATTGGTTGGAAAAATTATCAGTACATGCCCAAAAACATCCCCATAAAATCATTGCCAATCAAACCCGATATATAAGATACCAAGAAAATGGCGCTGTAAAACCCTACAAGCAATGGACCTACCCTTCAACAGAAAAAGATCCTATGGCGATTATTGCTATTGGGGCTGGGGGCGTTTGGTATCCTGCTAAAGCTTTAAATAAACAAGTAAACGACACAGTACTTTTTATGGAATTGGCGCCTAGAGCAGACGATCTATGGTTTAAAGCCATGGCTATTTTAAATAAAACCCCCACCATTACTCCAACAAACAAAAGCCGTACACCCATTCCAATTATTGGTTCTCAACGCATTGCGCTTAAGAAGACAAATATTGGTGCAGACAAAAACAGGGTGCAATGGCAAGCATTGGTGAACTATTTTAACTTTAAAACACACTAATCCCAAACTTTATGAGTTTTCAAGAAGCTTTAAAAAAATCTGCAGAAATACTTAAACAGGGTGGTGTAATTTTATATCCTACAGATACAGTATGGGGTATTGGTTGTGATGCTAAAAATGAAGCAGCAGTAGAGAAAGTATTTGCACTCAAAAAAAGAGCCGACACCAAATCTATGTTGTGTTTGGTGGCTAATGTAGCCATGCTTGAAAGACACATAGCCCAAGTTCCTGAAGCTGCCTATGATATTATAGATTTGAGTGAGAAACCAACGACCATCATTTTTGATCAGCCAATTGGGGTTGCAAAAAATTTAATTGGGCCGGACAACAGTTTAGGCATTAGGGTCGCTAAGGACAAGTTTTGCAGTTATTTATCTCAAAATATAAAAGGCCCTTTGGTCTCTACATCGGCCAATTTGGCCGGACAACCTACCCCTAAAAATTTCCAAGAAATCAGTCAAGAGATTTTAAAAGGTGTAGACTATATAGTACCTTTGGAGCCTGAAATTCACAACAATACTCCCTCTACCATTATTAAGCTGTCTAACAGCGGTTTGGTCAAGGTGATTAGACCTTAAATATGACTCAAGAAAGGCATTTAGAAGCTTTAACGCATCCGATTTTTAACACATTGTCTGATTGTGCAGAAGCGTTAGGGTGTGAAGCCTATGTGATTGGTGGTTTTGTGAGAGACTATTTACTAGAGAGAGGGAGCCCTAAAGACATTGATGTAGTTGTTCTTGGAAGTGGAATTTCTTTGGCAAAAAAGCTCTCTGAAGCATTACCCAATTCTCCCGAAGTTACCGTATTTAAGAATTACGGCACTGCTATGCTTAAGTACCAAGACTTGGTACTTGAATTTGTTGGTGCAAGAAAAGAAAGCTATACCCACGACAGTAGAAATCCTGTAGTAGAAAATGGCAGCCTAGAAGATGATCAAAACAGAAGAGATTTCACAATAAATGCATTAGCCATTGGCCTTAATAAAGACAACTACGGGGTTCTCGTGGATCCTTTTAACGGTTTAGATGCGCTTAAAAACAAACGTATTGTAACCCCTCTTTCGCCAGGAATCACTTTTAGTGATGACCCTCTTAGAATGCTTAGAGCCATACGTTTTGCCAGTCAATTAAATTTCACAATTGACGCAGAAGCACTAGAGGCCATTACAGTTCAAAGGGATAGAATCTCAATTATTTCTAAAGAGAGAATTGTAGATGAAATTAATAAAATGATTTCCAGTCCTATGCCTATACTAGGATTTGAGCTCATGCACAAAACAGGTTTACTCCCTTTAATTTTACCTGAGCTCTCTGCTTTAGAAGGCATTGAAGAAGTAGAAGGTCAAAAGCATAAAGACAACTTCTGGCATACGCTGGAGGTAGTAGATAATATTTCAAAAAACACTGAAAATGTTTGGCTCAGGTGGGCTGCCCTTTTACACGATATTGGAAAAGCACCCACAAAGAGATTCGACAAAAAAATTGGATGGACCTTTCATGGTCACGAATTTATAGGATCAAAAATGGTCTATAAATTATTCAAACGCTTGCATATGCCTTTGAACGACAAAATGAAATACGTTCAGAAAATGGTGCTCATGAGTTCCAGACCCATAGTTTTGGCAGAAGATTTTGTGACAGATGCAGCTGTGAGAAGGCTGGTCTTTGATGCAGGAGAACATGTAGAAGACCTCATGACCCTTTGTGAAGCAGATATTACCACAAAGAATCCGTACAAAAAGAAAAAGTATAAAAACAATTTCAAAATAGTCCGTCAAAAAATTGAAGAGGTAGAAGCCAGAGACCACGTGCGTAATTTTCAACCACCGGTGAGTGGTGAAGAAATTATGAATACTTTTGGCTTAAAACCATCCAAAGAAATTGGCGTTATTAAAGAGGCTATTAAAGAAGCTATTTTAGAGGGAGAAATACCCAATGAATACGAGGCCGCTTATGAATTTATGCTAACCAAAGGAAAAAAACTGGGACTCACAAAAAATACTTAAACTAACATGAAAAAATCTTTTCACCGTTTTGCCAAATGGAGTTTAATCTTAGTGTACTTAGTCATAGTTGCTGGCGCTTTGGTTAGAATGACTGGTAGTGGTATGGGTTGTCCAGACTGGCCTAAGTGTTTTGGATATTATATTCCTCCTACTGCTGCGGAAACCCTGCAATGGACTCCAGAAAGAGATTTTGAAAAAGGACAAGTCATTATTTACAATGAGGGACTTCTAGTGGCAAAACAAGACTTTAAGACAGGAGCTGCTATAGATTTAGAGGCTTGGGAAACTTATACCAAACACGATTATGCCGTATTTAATCCCTACCATACTTGGGTAGAGTTTTTAAATAGGCTTGTGGGTGCAATAGCAGGCTTGGCCACCCTAATATTGGCTTTATTAAGCCTGCGTTATTGGAAAGAGAAAAAATTAATAAGCCTTTTGTCTTTTGGGGTGGTATTGGGGATGGGATTTCAAGCATGGTTGGGTGCGACTGTTGTCTATTCAGTACTAGCTCCAGTGAAGATAACCACTCATATGCTCATGGCATTGGCCATTGTAGCTGCGCTTATTTTAATCATTCAAAAAGCCAACCCGCGTATTGAGCGCACAAAATACATGGCTAACTTCCACAAAGCCATTTCATACTTACTATTCATATTCCTTTTGCAAATTGTCTTTGGCACCCAGGTAAGAGAATTTGTAGACCACCAATTAGATCTTGGTCTAACTAAAGACAATTGGCTTTTAAACCCCAGTATAATTTTTTACGTGCACCGTTCCTTCTCTATCCTTCCACTGGGAATTGCAGTGTATTTATTTTGGATTAATAAACGAAACGAACTTGGCTTTGCTTCAACAAAGCCTCTTTTAGCAGGAATGATCATAGCTGCCTTTAGTGGAATGGCTATGTACTATATTGACTTTCCTCTGGGGACACAACCCATTCATTTAGTGATTGCGGCCATACTATTTGGTCAAATTTTCTATATTTTTCTGCAAAGCAGAAAAGCCAAAAACAATATTTCAAAGACTAAATAACAATATAATATGGTGTATAAAATAAGGGTCATTTTAGACGCAAAAGAAGATATTTTCAGAGATTTGGCTATTGACAAAAAAGCTACTTTAGAAGATTTACACAACACTGTTAGCCAGTCTTTTGGTTTTGCAGGAAATGAAATGGCCAGTTTTTACACCTGTGACGAGGAATGGAACCAAGACCTTGAAATAGCCTTATTTGATCTTAGTGATGTGTCAGACGCTAAACTTATGTCGGATACTTTAGTAGAAGAAGTGATGGATGAAGCTTCCCCTAAACTAATTTACGTATACGACTTTTTTAATATGTGGACCTTTTTTGTGGAATTGGCAGACGTAACTGAAAAAGAATCAGGTCAAACCCTTCCTGAATTGCTTTTTAGTTTTGGAGAATTACCCGAAAATCCTCCAGAAAAAATCTTCGAGGCTAAAAAAGAAGACGCCATGGATTATGACGAAGAAGGATTTGACGACGAATTTAATGATGGCTACAATGGTGGAGACAATTACGATCATTTAGATTTTGACGAAAACTGGAATTAACCATCCAACTGACCTAATGATTAATAAAAGCATATTAAAAAACCTATGATCAACCTATATAATACTCAAATTGAAAGCCTTTCCATCCATAAAGTTGGTAATAAAAACAAAGCAGAATCTTTGTTCATATCTAAAGCGCCACACCACTTAAACTATGAAACCACAGGGCTTTTAAAAGAATATTTTTTTAAGCCTTTTAGAGAAAAGGAAGAAAGCTATTACAGGTTGTTCCATGAAGCAGATTTGAGTTTCAATCCCCTTTATGAGGCAGCTACTAAAATATTCAATGAACCACGTAACATACACGAATTATCTGGAGACATTGCCAAGCACCTCTATGACCAATCCAATCACCCTCATATTAAAAGCGGAGAATTGTACGTAACTTACCTCACAGGACTTCAATTAGACAATGTAAAAACAGATGCTATTGGAATCTTTAAAAGTGAACTAAAACAAGACTTTATTCAATTTGAAGAACAGACAGATCATCTTGAAATTTTAGTACAACAAGGCATAAACATTCACAAACTAGACAAAGGCTGTCTCATTTTTAATACAGATTCAGAGGCAGGCTATAAAGTGCTTTCTGTAGACAGTAATAGGTATGACACCAAATACTGGTTGGAGCAATTTCTTGGTGTTGCGGTACTAACAGACAATAATTTTTACACCAAAAACTACCTTAAGTTTTGTCAGAATTTTGCTAAGGATGTAGTACTCCCAGCAGAAGACAAACAACAAGAAGTACTTTTTATGAATAGGGCGGTCAATCATTTTGCTAAAAACAATGCATTTGAAGAGACCAACTTTATGAATGAAGTCATAGACAATCCGGCACTAATACCCGAATTTAAACACTATAAAGTAGAAAAAGGACCTAAATACAGCATTGAAGATGTCTCTTCTTTTGACATTGCCAACAAAGCCGTTTCTCAAGCACGAAAAAGCATTAAAAATGTGATACAATTAGATACCCATATTCAGATTAAGCTAGACTTTATTAATCCTGAATCTGCAGAAAAATTTGTAGAAAAAGGTTGGGATGAGGAAAAAGGGATGTTCTACTACCTGGTGTATTTTAACAAGGAACAAAAAGGGTCTTAAACTATTATTTTTTTACAACTTAATACGCTGCTCCAAAATCTGGCGCATGCTTACATTTTCATAATTTCGCTTCACAAAATGTAAGGCCAAATCTAATACAGTACCCATATTGGGGGCTTCCTTAAACGCTATATCTTGGGTGAGTGAAAAAATGGATTCTTTCAATAAACTTACATGCTCTGGAAGAGAAATGGTGTCCTGTTTCGCAATATTGAGTAGATCTGTGATTCTATCTTCAAAACTCATAAACCTTTTGGCTACTATAGAGCGCTCTTCTAGTTTGTACTGATCAATTGAATTGGCTTGAAGTTTTTCCTTTACCAATGCCACCATTTTATTGTTTTCCTTAAAAAATTGGGGCCTATATATCTTTAGGTTCCCTTCAAAAGATTGCTGGTCAAAATCTATAGCACGTATTTTATAAACCACATGATCAAAATCATGGGTAGGGACAATCACATAGTTATATGACCTCATATCTCCCAAGAGTCTAATCATACACCGTTCATTAAATTTTACAAATTCTTTAGCCAATTGAGATTTCTCAGACTCTGTACAATCGGGAAGCATTTCCTTAATAAAAACATCTCCTGGAATACCTGCAATATGTTCCTCAATAAGGGTGTCCTTATAAACAAGAAAATTTAGATTGTACGGAGACAAAATATGTTCTAATTCTAATCCATAAACCCTAGAGGCATCTGTTTTTTTTACATAAAAATAAGTGAAGTTGTCATTGAGAATATTCCTGACTTTAATTCTAAATGGCTTAGAATTACCAAAAGTACAATAGTCCACCGCGTCTACATTTAAGAAGGGAATAATGGTATCTCCCCCATCTGAATGAAGTATGGAGTAGACCTGTTTTAGACTAAGATCAATCTCTTCCCTGTCATATTCAGAATAAAAAACCCTCACCCACAACGTGTCCTCATCATTGCTGTCGTAAACCACCACTGAGCCTTGAAAACGCAATAAATCCTCATAAAAAATTGGAATCCCAATATTTCTACTGTATTGCCTAAGGTAAGCATCTAACTGAGGAGAAACGGGAAAAGCAGGTTTCTTCTTAGACATCATCTTTTCTGACATGTAGCCGTAAATTAATTGTTCTTGTAACAAAATACGGATAAATTCGTCAAGTATAATAAGAACCTTTAAATAAAAAAAGCCCTTGGAAACTATACTGACTGTTAACCAACTCACCAAATCCTATGGGAGTCTATTTGCTGTAAAAAAATTGAGCTTCTCCATAGAAAAGGGACATGTATATGGAATTCTAGGACCCAATGGCAGTGGTAAATCTACCACACTAGGAATGGTACTCAATGTGGTTAATCCTACACAGGGAAGCTTTCAATGGTTTGAAGGCACAATTAGTACCCATCAGGCATTAAAAAAAGTGGGTGCCATTATTGAAAGACCTAATTTTTATCCCTATATGACCGCTGTAGAAAACCTAAAGCTGGTCTCTAAAATTAAAGGGGTCTCTTCAGAAACTATTTCAGAGAAACTAGAATTGGTAGGTTTATTAGATCGAAAGGACTCTAAATTTCAGAGCTACTCTCTAGGAATGAAGCAGCGTTTGGCCATAGCGTCTGCCCTTCTCAACAATCCTGAAATTTTAATATTAGATGAACCTACCAATGGATTAGACCCTCAAGGGATTCATCAAATCAGGGAAATTATTAAAAAAATTGCTTCTCAGGGTACCACCATTTTATTGGCCTCTCACCTATTGGATGAAGTGGAAAAAGTCTGTACCCATGTGGTGGTTTTAAGAAAAGGAGAAAAGTTGTATGCAGGTCCCGTAACTGAAATGCAATCCAATCACGGCTATGTCTTATTAAATTCGGCCAAGGCCGATGCCTTAAAAGCACATCTTGAGGAAAGTGAAGATTTTGAAAAGATTTCTTTAGAAAATGGTCTAATAAAGGCTTACTTAACAAAGCCAATAGCAGCAGATAAATTAAACAAAAGACTCATGGAAGACGGCTTTCTATTAAGCCATTTGGCCATTCAAAAAGACAGTCTAGAAGCCCAATTTTTAGCACTCACCAATAACAAATAGCCCCATGAAAAGATTATTACAGATTGAACTTATTAAGCTTTGGAACAATAGGGCTAGTAAAACACTTATTTATGGGTATTTTATACTTCTAACTGGTATAGCGCTAATTGCGGCTATTAAGTTTGATATTGGTCCTATTAAATTTCATTTGGCAGAGCAAGGTATTTTTAACTTCCCCTACATTTGGCATTTTAACACCTTTGTTGCTGCCTTATTGAAAATATTTTTGGCCATTATTATTGTCTCCATGATGTCCAATGAATACACCTATAAGACCATAAAACAAAACCTTATAGACGGCTTGTCTAAAAAGGAGTTTATAGCCTCGAAATTCTTAACTGTGGTCTTATTCTCCATAGTTTCTACTGTATTTGTCGCGGTAATTTCTCTTATACTAGGAAGTATTTACTCTGATTATACGGAATGGGGCATTGTATTTACAGACCTGAGATTTCTAGTGGCCTATTTCATTAAACTCGTCGGATTCTTTTCGTTCTGTCTTTTTATAGGCATACTGGTAAAACGCTCTGCATTTGCACTAGGGTTTTTAATCCTTTGGCAAATGTTTGAAGGCTTTACCAGAGGTATGATTCGTTGGAAATTATTTGATGGAGAAACCACAGACGCCATTATGGGTTTCTTCCCTTTAAATGCCATGTTTAACGTGCTTAAAGAACCCTTTTCTAGGCTGAGCGCAGTGCAATCCGTTGCGAATCAAATTGGAGAGGAAATTGCACTAGATTACGGCACTTCTCTTTTAGACATGGGAATCGTTTTAGCTTGGACTGCTATTTTTATTTGGGGATCGTACCGCATTCTAAAGAAGAGAGATTTGTAGTATTTATAAGCGTGCTTTTGTACCTTTGGGCATGAAGTTTTCTTTGGAATCTCCCTTTAAACCTACTGGTGACCAACCACAAGCCATTGCACAAATTGTCAGTGGTATTCAAGCCAACACCCCCTCACAAACATTGGTAGGTGTTACTGGCTCTGGAAAGACATTTACTGTTGCCAATGTAATCCAAGAAGTTCAAAAACCTACCTTAATACTTGCGCATAACAAGACACTCGCGGCACAGTTGTACTCTGAATTCAAGCAATTCTTTCCAAATAATGCGGTAGAGTATTTTGTTTCTTACTACGATTACTATCAGCCAGAGGCATATATTCCTACTTCTGGTACTTATATAGAAAAAGACCTGTCAATTAATGAAGATATTGAAAAGCTTAGGTTAAGTACTACTTCCTCTTTACTTTCTGGCAGGGAAGACGTGCTTGTAATTGCATCTGTTTCTTGTCTATACGGTATGGGAAACCCAGTAGAGTTTGAAAAAAATGTGGTTCGGATAGAACGAGATCAAATTATTTCTAGAACCGCATTTTTAAAACAATTGGTTCAAGCACTTTATGCAAGAACTACAGCAGACTTTGTCAATGGAAGTTTTAGGGTAAAAGGAGACGTTGTAGACGTGTTTCCAAGTTATACAGATCACGCGATCAGGGTCCATTTTTTCGGAGACGAAATTGAAGAAATAGAATCGTTTGACCCATTGCACAATAAAACCCTAGAAACGTTTGAGCAACTCAGGATTTTTCCTGCCAATATGTTTGTGAGCTCGCCTGATATACTTCAAAATGCCATTCACAGCATTCAAGAAGATATGGTGAAGCAAGTTAATTTTTTTAAAACAGAAGGAAAACACCTAGAAGCAAAACGCTTAGAAGAAAGAACCACTTTTGACTTGGAAATGATCCGTGAATTGGGCTATTGTTCTGGCATTGAAAATTACTCCAGGTATTTAGATGGAAGGGCGCCAGGAACTAGGCCTTTCTGTTTGTTGGATTACTTTCCAAAAGATTTTTTGATGGTGGTAGATGAGAGTCATGTAACTATCCCGCAAGTTCATGCCATGTTTGGTGGGGACCGCTCAAGAAAAGAAAACTTAGTGACCTATGGTTTTAGGCTTCCTGCCGCTATGGACAACAGGCCTTTAAAATTTGAGGAATTCGAAATACTCACCCCTCAGGCTCTTTATGTGAGCGCTACTCCTGCAGATTATGAATTAGAACAATCACAGGGCGTGGTCGTGGAACAAATTATTCGACCCACTGGACTATTAGATCCCGTAATTGAAGTACGTCCCTCTACCAACCAAATAGATGATTTAGTGGCCGAGATTCAAGATAGGGTCGCTATAGACGAGCGTACATTGGTGACCACGCTCACCAAAAGAATGGCGGAAGAATTGGCTAAATACCTGACTAAAATACAAGTGAGGTGCCGTTATATTCATTCAGATGTAGACACCCTAGAACGTGTAGAAATAATGCAGGACCTTAGAAAAGGTATTTTTGACGTACTCATTGGCGTAAATTTACTCAGAGAAGGTCTAGACCTACCTGAGGTTTCATTGGTGGCCATTATAGATGCAGACAAGGAAGGTTTTTTAAGGAATGCCCGCTCCCTGACACAAACCGTTGGAAGAGCGGCTAGAAATGTGAATGGAAAAGCGATTATGTATGCAGATAAAACCACCAAGAGCATGCAGAAAACCATCGATGAAACTAACTACCGTAGGGAGAAACAGATTGCCTATAATACCGCACACAATACCGTGCCAAAAGCATTAAATAAAAGCCTAGACAACGTGCTTACAAAAAATTCAGTGTCTGCTTATCACTTTGAAAAAGCGAATCATAGGGCACAAGAGCCTGACCCAAACTACCTCACTCCAGAAGAAAGGGCAAAAATGATTGTAGCTAAAAGAAAAACCATGGAAAAAGCAGCCAAAAACCTAGATTTTTTGGAAGCAGCTAAACTAAGGGATGAAATAAAAGCACTGCAATTAGCAGGAGAAGCAAAATAATAAAAGAGATTTATTACTTTTATTAATTAGTGGGGTCCTGTTTTCCTGCTTGAATATTTTAATTGCAATCAAAACCATCAAGTCTATGAAAATCAAGCTGCTTTTATTGTCCTTAATAGCCTCTTCTTTTTGTATTGCCCAAGACATTTCAAAAAAAAAGATTGAAAAATGGACCGAAGATTACAGCGCAAAAGCAGTTGAAAACTTAAGTGATTTTTTATCCATTCCAAACAATGGACTAGACCCAATACAAATTCAAAACAACCTCAATTGGTCTAAAAGTACTTTTGAAGATTTGGGATTTACCGTTACAGAAATAATTTCACAAGGAATTCCTGTGCTTTTAGCAGAGAAAAAATTAGCGCCAAATTTACCCACAGTACTCTTCTACCTTCAGATAGACGGCCAACCGGTAGATTCCGCTCAGTGGGATCAAGAGAATCCTTATATAGCCGTCTTCAAAGAAAAAAACAAATTTGGGGCTTGGGAGCTGACTGATTTAAAAGAAAAAAAGTGGGACAAAGAGTCTTATATTTTTGCCAGATCTGCCTCTGATTCTAAAGGGCCTGCAATGTCCTTAATCAGTGCATTTCAGATACTAAATGAAAAAAGTATTGCCCTGAAATACAACATTAAAGTGCTACTAGACTTTCAAGAGGAAGTGGGGTCTCCAACCCTCCCAGAAATGGTTGTTAATAATAAAGATTTGTTACAGGCAGATTATTTATTTATTATGGATGGCGCAAGACACCTTTCCAATAAACCAACACTCACTTTTGGCGCCAGAGGTATTGCGACGGCAAAATGGCGGGTTTTTGGACCAAAAGTACCTTTACACAGTGGCCAATATGGGAATTATGCACCAAACCCTGTATTTGATGCTGCCAAAGTGATTGGTCAACTAAAAGATGCTTCAGGAAAAGTAACCTTAGAGGGGTTTTATGATGGTATAGACATCTCTAAAAAAGACCAAGCATTCTTGAATGCAATTGAAGAAAATGAAATAGCAACCAATAAAAGGCTGGGCATTTCTAAACGAGATGCTATTGGTGCGGGCTACCAGGAGGCACTTCAATATCCAAGTCTAAATATCAGAGGGATTAAAGCGGCATGGGTTGGAGCACAAGTGAGAACTATTATTCCCGCTGAGGTCATTGTAGAAATAGACATGAGACTCGTTCCTGAATCTGACGGTAAAACCCTGATGGAATCACTAAAAAAGCGCATTCAAGAGGAAGGTTATTTCCTAGTAGACAGTCTACCCACCGATCAACAAAGAGCCTTATACCCCAAACTAGCTAATTTTACTTATAAGCTTGGATCAAAACCTTTTAGGACACCAATGGATGGTCCTATAGCAGACCTATTATCTACATCCATGAAGAAAATTTTTGGAGATGAATTTATTCTCATGCGCACTACCGGAGGATCACAACCGATTGCGCCATTTATTAGCACCCTTAATATTCCTGCAGTATCCATTAGAATTCCCAATCCAGATAACAACATCCACAGTCCCAATGAAAATATTAAAATTGGGAACTATTTAGAAGGCATTATGACTTGTTTGTCTATTCTAAATACGGGTATAGAAGGGTCCTAATATATTACTTACCTTTGCAAAGTCTTTGAATCCTTATTTCAAAGGTCCATTTAAGATCAATTTTATGACTAATAATGATATTTTAAAAAAATTACGTGTAGCGCTCATGCTCAGAGACACAGATATTGAAGCCATCATGAGTTTGGTAGATTTCAAAATAAGTACCAGCGAATTAGGCGCTTTTTTTAGAACTGAAGACCACCCTAAGTATATGGAATGTGGTGACCAGATATTGAGAAATTTTTTGAATGGTTTAATTATATACACAAGAGGAACCAAGGAAGCGCCTAAAAAACCTGCAGACGCATTAATACACAAACCTGTTATGGCCAAAGCCAAAACGGCCAATGCAACAACGCAACAAAAAATAGATAATGTTTCTTTAAAAAACACCCCTCCTAAGAATAGATTGGACCAAACAACCTACAAGAAAAAAGCAAGCTTTAAGGACGGGCCAAAAAAATCATTCAAAAAAGGTCCAAAAAGCCCACCAGATTTGAGTTTTGTGGCCTATAAAAACAAAAAAAAATCCTGAGTCAAGACTCAGGATTTTTTTTTAAATAAGATAAGGCCAATTATAATGCCAATACTTCTTTTACTTTATCTGCGGCCTCTTGGAATTGAACAGCAGATTTAACTGCCAATCCAGAGTTGTCTAAAATCTCTTTTGCCAATTCAGCATTAGTCCCTTGCAAACGAACAATGATAGGCACTTTTATAGCGTCTCCCATATTCTTATAAGCGTCTACAACACCTTGTGCTACCCTGTCGCAACGAACAATACCACCAAAGATGTTAATTAAGATTGCTTTCACATTAGGGTCTTTTAGGATAATTCTGAAAGCCTCTTCTACACGTTTTGCGTCTGCAGTACCTCCAACATCTAAAAAGTTAGCTGGTTCTCCACCGGCCATTTTAATGAGATCCATAGTAGCCATAGCCAAACCAGCTCCGTTTACCATACAACCCACATTACCATCTAAATCTACATAGTTTAATCCAACAGCGTTGGCTTCTACTTCAATAGCGTTTTCCTCTCTAAGGTCTCTCATATCTGCATATACCTTTCTTCTGTATAAGGCATTGTCATCTATAGAAACTTTAGCATCTACCGCCAGTATTTTATCATCAGATGTTTTTAAAACTGGGTTTATTTCAAACAAACTAGCATCTGACTCCTCGTAAGCTTTGTATAAAGACATTACAAATTTTGTCATTTCTTTGAATGCAGTTCCTGAAAGACCTAAATTAAACGCGATTTTTCTTGCTTGGAATGGCATAATACCCACCGCAGGACTTATCGTTTCTGTGAAAATTAAATGAGGGGTATGCTCCGCAACCTCTTCAATATCCATTCCACCTTCTGTAGAATACATGATCATATTTCTACCAGAAGCCCTGTCTAACAAAACAGACATATAAAATTCAGACGTCTCACTCTCTCCAGGATAGTAAACATCTTCAGCTACCAAAACTTGGTGCACTCTTTTACCAGCTGCAGAAGTTTGAGGCGTAACCAAATCCATTCCAATAATTGCATCAGAAATGGAGGCTACCTCTTCTAAATTTTTGGCCAATTTAACACCCCCACCTTTTCCACGTCCACCTGCGTGCACCTGTGCTTTAATTACAAACCAACTGGTACCAGTTTCTTCTGTAAGTTGCTTGGCAGCTGCTACTGCTTCTTCTGGGTTTTGTGCCACCATCCCACGTTGGATGCGAACGCCAAAACTGGCTAAAATCTCTTTTCCTTGATATTCGTGAAGGTTCATAGTGTTCTATTAAAATTCGGATACAAAAATAGCAAACAACCACCAAAGCGCCTAATAATTGGTGCATCAGAATGTAATAAATTGAAGAATCTTTTTTTTCAATTTGTTGTGAATATAACATTATGTTTTAAAATGCTTTTTTTGCTGGTTAAATATTGCGCATATTATGCCTTATTGCTACATTTGGTTAAAATATTCCGTATGACCCAAGAAGATTTATTAGGTGTAGCAAAAGAATTTGGCGCTCCAGTATATGTTTATGATGCAGAAAAAATTAAAAGTCAATACAACAGATTGACTACTGCATTCAGTGGGGTTTCAAAACTAAAACTTAATTATGCTGCAAAGGCACTGTCTAATATTAGCATTTTAAGACTTATGAATAGTTTGGGTAGTGGCTTAGACACGGTCTCTATTCAAGAAGTGCAATTGGGCTTAAAAGCAGGATTTAAACCTTCTGATATTATTTTCACCCCTAACGGAGTCTCACTAGAAGAATTAGAAACTGCAGCTGGGCTTGGGGTTAGAATTAACATAGACAACCTTTCACTTTTGGAGCAGTTTGGAAGCAAACATCCAGAGATCCCTGTATGTATTCGAATTAATCCACATGTAATGGCTGGAGGCAATGCCAATATTTCAGTAGGACATATAGATTCAAAATTCGGGATTAGTATTCACCAAATTCCACACATCCTCAGAATAACAACACTCACTAAAATGAACATCAATGGTATTCACATGCATACCGGTAGTGATATCTTAGATATTGAGGTGTTTTTATACGCTTCAGAAATTTTATTTGAAACAGCTAAAAATTTTAAAAACCTAGATTTTATTGATTTTGGTAGCGGTTTCAAAGTACCTTACAAAGAGGGTGATATTGAAACAAATATTGAAGAATTAGGAGACAAGCTCTCTAAAAGGTTCAATGATTTTTGTGAGCAATATGGTAAGCCACTCACCCTGGCTTTTGAACCAGGCAAATTTCTTGTCAGTGAAGCAGGTAGTTTCTTGGCAAAGGTGAATGTAGTAAAGCAAACTACCTCTACCGTATTTGCCAGTATTGACAGTGGTTTTAACCACCTAATCAGACCAATGCTGTATGGATCCACCCATGGCATTAATAATATATCTAATCCAAGCGGCAGAGAGCGTTTCTATTCTGTGGTAGGCTATATCTGTGAAACAGACACCTTCGCAACCAATCGCAAAATTGCTGAAATTACGGAAGGAGATATCCTTTGCTTCAAAAACGCAGGGGCCTATTGTTTTACCATGGCGAGCAACTACAACTCTAGATTTAGACCTGCAGAAGTTTTATGGTATATGGGTGAGGCGCATCTAATTAGAGCAGCAGAAACCATGGAAGATATTATGCGAAACCAAATTGACGTAAAAGACTTATTCTCACAAAAGGTCAATGAGGTATTGCAACCTAATTAATAGCGCTTTTTTAAACTCCCTATTGGTTTCACTTCAGTCTTTGGTTGGTTTAAGTGAAATATATTTGAAAAATTAGCTACTTTTATTCATGTTTAAATTTCTAGTTAAATTTTCAAATAAAATAATAGGCCTCCTAATCATTTTAGGAAGTGCACAAAGCGTATTTGCACAAGAAAACAATCCAATCAATTGGTTGGGTTTTGAAGAAGCCGTTGCGCTTCAAGCGCAAGAGGGCAATTCTAAAAAAATTTTTATAGATGTTTATACCGATTGGTGTGGGTGGTGCAAAAAAATGGATGAAAATACTTTTCAAGATCCAGAAGTAGCCGCCTATATGAAACAACACTTTTATATGGTGAAACTAGATGGAGAAGGAAAAGAACCCATTGCATTTAGAGACCAGGTTTTTTCTTTTGTAGCTTCTGGAAGGAATGGCTACCATGAATTGGCTGCTAACTTACTTCAAGGGCAATTGAGTTACCCCACTGTGGTGTATTTAGATGAAAATATGAATATGTTAAGTCCCGTGCCGGGTTATCTCACCCCTGAGCCCTTCTTAAAAATAGCCACTTATTTTGGTGATGATATTTATAAAACCACCAAATGGGAAGAATATTCTAAATAAAAAAAAGCGCCTTAGTGGCGCTTTTTTTATTAAATATATTGAAACCTACCTGCTGTAATTTGGGGATTCTTTAGTAATGGTCACATCGTGAGGATGGCTTTCATTTATACCACTAGCAGTAATTTTAACAAACTTAGCGTGCGCTTTAAGGCTTTCAATATCCTTTGCACCGCAATAACCCATTCCTGCTCTAAGCCCACCAACAAATTGGTGGATGCTCTCAAAAAGTTCTCCTTTATAAGGTACTCTTCCTACAATCCCCTCAGGAACCAGTTTCTTAATGTCGTCTTCTACATCTTGAAAATACCTGTCTTTACTCCCTTGTTTCATGGCTTCTACAGAGCCCATTCCACGGTAAGACTTGAATTTTCTACCCTCATAAATGATTGTTTCTCCTGGAGATTCCTTAGTCCCAGCAAGCAAAGAGCCTAACATCACAGTATCTGCGCCAGCTGCTATTGCCTTAGGAATGTCTCCTGTATATCTAATTCCACCATCTGCTATCACTGGAACGCCACTGCCTTTTATAGCAGCAGCTACTTCTAAAACTGCTGAGAATTGCGGAAAACCAACCCCTGCCACTACCCTTGTAGTACATATTGATCCAGGTCCTATACCCACTTTAACTGCGTCTGCACCAGCTGCTACTAAAAATTTAGCCGCTTCTCCAGTAGCTATATTACCTACAATAACCTCCAAATTTGGGAATGAGGCTTTTACCGCCTTAAGTACATTTACCACGCCTTGGGTGTGTCCATGAGCTGTGTCTATAACAACTGCGTCTACTCCTGCCTTGACCAGTGCTGCTGCACGATCTACCGCGTCTGCAGTTACACCAAGTGCCGCTGCAACCCTGAGTCTACCATACGAATCCTTATTGGCAATAGGTTTTTGAGTAAGCTTGGTTATATCACGGAATGTGATTAGCCCTACTAACTTATTGTCTTTATTAATGACAGGCAATTTTTCTATTTTATTTTGCTTTAAAATATCTTCTGCCTGAGCCAGAGAGGTACCTTCTGCTACAGTCACTAATTCACCAGAGGTCATGACCTCTGAAATAGGCCTGGCATTATTTTTCTCAAAACGTAAGTCTCTATTGGTCACAATGCCTAAAAGTTTATGGTCCTTGTCTACAATTGGAATCCCTCCAATACTAAACTCTCTCATATTGTCTTTAGCATCTTTTACCGTAGCGGTTAATGGTAAAGTCACAGGATCTATAATCATTCCACTCTCTGCACGCTTTACTTTTCTAACCTTCAAAGCCTGCGCTTCAATAGACATGTTTTTATGCAGCACCCCTATTCCTCCTTCTCGAGCCATGGCAATAGCCATACGAGATTCGGTTACAGTATCCATAGCAGCAGATACAATAGGAACATTGATCGTAATGTTTCTTGTAAACTTCGCTTGAATATTAACTTCTCTTGGAAGTACTTCTGAAAAGGCTGGGATTAAGAGTACGTCGTCATAAGTGAGACCTTCTCCTACAATTTTGTCAAGATGTGCTTGCATAGCAATTAAAGTTTAATTGCGTGCAAATATACCGTATTTATTCGAAAAAACGATGCTTTGTTTGGATTTAAAAAGCTGTCCGTAAATCCTTTATAAAAAAGGAGGCCATAAATAGCTTGAATCGGTAGAGTTTTAACATTATTTTATTTTTATTTATTCTAAATAAGCTTTGTGAATTTAAATTTCAGCATTATATTTGCAATATTATTTTTAATAAGTCTAAATAAAAACAAATGAATAAGTTATTTGCATTTTCACTCACTTTACTAGTATCTAACATCTCTCTAGGACAGGAAAATGAAACCGCGAAAAAGGACAGTACTCAGGTACTCTCAGAAGTTGTGGTGTCTGCGCACCAATTATTTGGCAGTAAGTTTAGGGCTAAAAATAGAACTGGTGCCGCATATTATATGGACCAAGAAGAATTGCAAAAATTTAATATAACAGACATCAATAGGACCCTGAGATCTGTACCTGGTGTTTCTATTTATGAAGAAGATGGTATGGGATTAAGACCTAATATTAGTTTGAGGGGTACTTCTCCTGAACGTTCCGCAAAAATTACGCTAATGGAAGACGGGGTATTAATTGCTCCCGCACCTTATAGTGCTTCTGCAGCCTATTATTTCCCAACCATTGCCCGAATGCAAGCAGTGGAAATTCTCAAAGGCAGCAGCCAAATACAATACGGTCCTTATACTACTGGAGGTGCTATAAACTTAGTATCTAAAGTCATTCCTCAAGACAATAGCACCCAACTTTTAGCGCAATACGGTGCTTTTAATTCTTCCCTATTTAATTTAAGTCATGGCGCCACTAAAGGAAAATGGGGGTACTTGGCAGACTACACCAGATATGACTCTGATGGATTTAAAACACTGCCTAATGGCGGAAATACTGGTTTTGACAAACAAGATTTTGTAGGTAAAATTAAATACAGTGACGTTTTATTTAACGTAAATCAATCCTTAGAATTCAAATACCAATACTCGGATGAAACTTCCAATGAAACTTACTTAGGATTAACTGAGGAAGATTTTTCAAAAGACGCTTTTCAGCGTTATACTGCCTCTGAAAAAGACCAAATGAATACCCTACACAGGCAATATATGCTTACCCACACCCTCAAATTTTCTGATTATTTATCGCTGACTACCACTGCATACCAAAATGAGTTTGCCAGAAACTGGTATAAATTAGACTACCTTGAGATTGATAATAATAAAATGTCCCTTACGGATATTTTAACCAATCCTTCTGAATATCCTGAAGCATATGAGCGAATTATTGGCGCTCAAGACTCTAAAGAAGCTGATTTATTTATAAAAGCAAATAATAGGTCCTATTTGTCGAGGGGTGTTCAAACTAAATTAGACGTTCATTGGGATGGAGAACAAGCCTACCACGATCTCGAAATTGGCGTAAGACTCCATGAAGATCAAGAAGACAGGTTTCAATGGCTCAATGACTATAGTATGGAAAATGGCGCAATGGTTTTAGCCAAGACCGGCACACGAGGTACAGACGCAAATAGAGTGAGTGACGCCAATGCTTTTGCTGCCTATGCATTTTACAAATACACCTATAAAAACCTGACCCTTACCCCCGGAGTGAGGTATGAGAACATGACGCTTTCTAGGACAGACTATGGAAAAAATGATACGCAAAGAAACGGATCAGATCTTTCAGAAAGATCCAATAGTTTGGGGGTCTGGATTCCCGGTGTTGGTTTTAACTACAAACTAGATCAGGTTTCAATTTTTGGTGGAGTACACAAGGGATTTGCCCCTCCTGGATCTATTGAAGGTCAGAAAGCAGAAGAAAGTATTAATACGGAACTGGGGGCTAGATTTAGCTATGCAGGTATTAATGCAGAACTCATAGGATACAGAAATGATTACAGCAACCTACTAGGGAGTGATTTTGCAGCAAGTGGAGGTACAGGAAATCTCGACCTGTTTAATGCTGGAGAAGTATTGGTTCAAGGAATTGAATTTCTTATTAATTTAGATTTAGTTCGCTTCAACAACCAATCTAGCCTTCCGCTAACATTTGGATATACTTTCACAGACACTGAATTTCAAAATAGCTTTGACGCGAGTAGTGGTTTATGGGGTGACGTAAATATTGGAGATGAAATGCCATACATTGCAAGAAATCAATGGCATTTAAGCCTTGGGTACGAAATAAAAAAATGGCAATTCAACACCCAACTTAGGCATATGGGTGCTGTAAGAACCATTGCTGGTCAAGGTGATTTAGATCCTTTAAATAGTGTTAAAGCCAATACAATATTAGATGCTAGTGTAAATTTTCAAGTGAACCATCGTTTGAGGATTCAAACCAACTTGGTCAATGCCTTAAATAGTACTTATGCGGTTTCTAGATTACCACACGGATTAAGACCTGGCCACCCTTTCGGAGTTAATATAGGATTCAGATACAGCTTGTAAAAATAACAGGAGCAAAACTTGTTAAAAGCAAGCAGATGGCATTAAATTCAATGGTATGCATTGAATAAAGCGGTGGCTTTATTGTGCGCCGCTTCAAAGGCCATCCATTTTACACCATGGGCTACTTTTTTACTGGTAAAGTAAGAAAGTAGCTTTTCTGTTGGCATGTTTCCAGTTAAGGCATCGGCTGCCATTGGGCAGCCACCAAAACCTTGAATAGCTCCGTCAAAACGAAGACAACCCGACCCAAAGGCTGCATGAACTTTTTCATACCATTCCGCAGCTTTGGTATGAAAATGAGCCCCAAATTCAATAGATGGATAGGCGGGGATTAAATGACGGTAAAGCGCAGAAATATCTTGTGGTTGGGCACTACCAACTGTATCTGAGAGGGAGAGAATTTCCACCCCCATAGCCGAAAGTTTAGACACCCAATTGGCCACTATTTCTGTACTCCAAGGGTCTCCGTAGGGATTTCCAAAACCCATAGAAAGGTAAACAACGACTTTTTTGTCTTTTTTACGGGCTAAATCTAAAATAGATTGCAAAACCGTAATAGCCTCGGTGATTGTTGTATGTGTATTTCTCATTTGAAAATTCTCAGAAATCGAAAATGGAAAACCCAAATATGAGATTTCATCATGAGAACAAGCCGCTTCTGCCCCACGTAAATTAGCCACAATGGACAGTAACTTAGTAGGGGTATTTTCTAAATCTAAACCAGACAAAACAGCGGCAGTATCTGACATTTGAGGAATGGCTTTAGGAGACACAAAACTGCCAAAATCTAAGGTGTCAAAACCACAATTTAATAGAGACTGTAAATAAATAATTTTCTGATTGGTCGGAATAAAAGTCTTGATCCCTTGCATGGCATCTCTAGGGCATTCAATAATTTTAACTCCTTTTATCATGCGACTATTTATAGGCTAAAGTTACAATTAAATTAAGGTAGAAAAAGAAAAATTGCGATCCCTAAGAATAAGATTATTTGTAACCAATGAAGCACTTTAAAAAAAGTAGCTTGTGATTTAGTAGCGGTATTTAATAAAATAGATGAACCCAGTGCTATAGATGAAAACACAAAAGTTGAGATCATTATAAACACCCCACCTAATGCCAAAAATTGAATCCAAAAAGGAGCCGATGGTATAAATAGAAAACCTGGAAAAAAAGCAATGAAAAATAAACCCACCTTTGGATTTAATACACTCATCACAAAACCTTGCTTGTATAAATCAGTAGATTTTCTATAAACCACTTCTATGGCTGAAAGTGTTTTTGGCGCGCCTTGCTTGTAAAGACTATATGCTAAGTACAGTAAATATACTGCCCCTAATATTTTAATCACAATGAGCAAGAAAGGAAAACGGGCTAAAAAAACAGCAGCACCAAATGCCCCTAAAATAGTGTGAACAAGGCAACCGCTCATCAGACCCATAATAACAAATAAGCCGCTCTTAAAACCAAATCTTAGGCTCTGAAATGCGACAAAAATATTATCTGGTCCTGGTGATATTGCCAAGAAAAATACCGCAACTGAAAAAGAAATAAGTACTTGAAATTCGATCAAAATAAATGCTTAGCGCTTGGCTAATATAGCTTTATTTATTTGCTTCACAAGGGCAGGTCCTTCATACACAAAACCAGTCCAAAGCTGCACTAGTGTTGCGCCTGCTTCTAGTTTTTCTAATGCGTCTTCTGGAGAATGGATACCTCCTACCCCAATAATTGGAAATGCATTGCCACTCTTTTGAGAAAGGAAACGGATTACTTCAGTACTGCGCTTTCTAAGAGGAGCACCGCTTAATCCTCCCGCTTCCTTTAGTAGTGATTTCTCAGAAACCAAACCTTCCCTTCCAATTGTGGTGTTGGTGGCTATTACCCCATCTATTTGAGTCTCATGAATGATAGCTATAATATCTAACAATTGGTCCTCTGTAAGGTCTGGAGCAATCTTTAACAAAAATGGTTTTGGTTTTTGAGCGTACTTATTGGCGAGAAGTGCGTTCTCTACTTTAAGTGCTTTTAAAAGGGCTGTTAAAGGTTCTTTTTCTTGTAATTCTCTAAGTCCAGGTGTGTTTGGGGAACTTACGTTTACCACAAAATAATCTACATGAGGCCAAAGGGCCTGTGTGCAAATAATGTAATCTTCAATGGCTTGATCGTTTGGGGTGACTTTATTTTTACCAATATTACCCCCTATTAAAACCTTGTGCTGCTTCTTTAGCGCTTTTACAGCAATGGCTACACCAGCGTTATTAAAACCCATTCTATTAATAATGGCCTGGTCTTTTTTTAGTCTAAAGAGTCTTTTTTTAGGATTTCCATCTTGTGGCTTTGGTGTCAGTGTCCCTATTTCAATAAACCCAAACCCAAAGTCTGAGAGCTCATTGTAGAGTAAGGCATTTTTGTCAAAACCAGCTGCTAAACCCACGGGATTTTTAAATTTCAAACCAAAAACTTCTCTTTCTAGGGCTGGATCTTCTAGCGTGTATATACGTCTAGTGATTGAACCAAAACCTAATTTAGATAAGTATTTAATTACAGAGAAACTAAAATAATGGACCGCTTCTGGATCGAAAAGAAACAGAAGCGGTCTAATGAAAATCTTGTACATATTTTATTTTGCTGGTTCTTGAAGTCTTTTTGAGAGCTCCATTGAAATAGCAGAAAGATCAAATTTAATCTTACCTGCCATAGTTTCAATCACACAGCTGGCATCTTTTTCATTTAACTCTACCACTTTTCCGTGCATACCGCTTTTGGTAATTACTCTGTCTCCTTTAGCTAAAGCAGCTGAAAATTTCTTTTCATCCTTTTGACGCTTCATTTGTGGTCGGATCATAAAAAAATAACCCACTACGACAATTAAGACTAAAGGTAAAAATTGATTTAATGCTTCCATAGAATAGTAAAAATATTAGTATTGATTAATAAGACGGAACAGATGCAGCGTTTGGCGCTAAAACAAAGGCTTGAATTTTTAATAACTCACTACCGTTGGCTGTGTTGGCCTGTACATTAATTGTTTTAGTGACTTGGTTTTGTCCTGAACCATTAAAATTCACTACCATTTGCCCTTGCTGTCCGGGTGCAATTGGGGTGTTTTTTGGGTAATCTGGAATAGTACATCCACAGCTAGAAGTAGCGTCTGTAATAATTAATGGAGCGTCTCCAGTATTGGTAAAAGTAAATACCGTTTGTTGGGGGGTTCCCTGTGTGATTTGTCCAAAGTCATGGAAGGTTTTGTCAAAAGACATTACCGCCATTTTATTGGCAGAAGCGTCTCTTACTGCTGCAGCCTCTACATTGGCATTTTCAATTTTCTCAGTCGCTTTCTCTTTACATGAGAAAGTGATTAGTGAAATAGATACAAGTGCGATTAAGCTAATTTTTTTCATGATCTGGATGTTTTAAAATTATGAAATACGAATATAAAAATTATTTACAACAAACCACGTCCAACTTTCTCAAGCCTTCCTTGGTCTTTGTACTCTTTTGATAAGGAATCTAATATTCCATTAATAAAAATACTACTCTTGGGTGTAGAGTATTCTTTGGCAATCTCTAGGTACTCATTGATGGTAACCCTTACTGGAATAGAAGGAAAGAAAAGTAATTCGCAAATAGACATTTTTAATAAAATACCATCTATGTCTGCAATTCTATCCTTATCCCATTTAGGGGTTTTGTCTGCTGTCTCTTTGGCTAAAATACTTTCTTTAAGTGCTGTTTTAACCAATAGATTTTGAGCAAATTCAGCGTCGTCTTCTAAAATAGCTAGGTCCTTAATAAAATCTGATCCAATTACTTTTGGCGTTAATTTTTTTAACTGCTTTAGCAAAAAAGTATTCACAATGGGCATGTCGTCTGCCCAAGTGATGGTATGGTCTTCTAAAAAATCATACACTTTGTCATTGGGCGCTATAATTTCTTTAAAGATCTTAATCACAAAGGCCAGATCTTCTTCATAAGTATTTTCTGAATTTTTTAGGTACTCGCTGTAAGCAGCGCTCTCCACAATTTCCTTGAAGATAATTTTGACATATTCTTCATGTAAATACCAAGTATTGAGTTTTCTAGCAGCAATAGCGCTATTGATCGCTTCATTGTTTTTGATCTGAGCCAACACCAAGTTATTTGAGAACTTTGCTTTAGAAGGGTCTAAATCTGCTGAGGAAGAAATGTATTTTTTAGAAGATAAAATCAAATGATCTGCAGCCCTAGCTTGAAGCTCAATAAATAGACTCAAATGAAGTAAATAGAGGCTTCCCATCTTTTCCATACTAAGGCTTAGGAATTTCTTTTCCTTATCTAAGGTGTCTTCTGTGGTTTGTGTCATAGCGTACAAACCTTGCATTACTTTTACTCGAATGTGCCTCCTTGTGAGCATGATAAAGAACTTTTTTAATGGATAAAACTCGGAGGCAAAAATACTACTTATTTATAGATAGCAAACCCTTATTGGATAATATTATTCGCTTAATTCTCTGCTTTATAAATTTCATAAACCTTATATTTGTTTGGCTTAAATTGAAGCCCTAATACTCAGGCATGAAGGAACTGCGTCACCTCAATAAATACTTTAGAAAATATAGATTAAAACTCCTTTTAGGTATTTTAATCACTATTGTAGCAAGGGTTTTTTCTCTTGTAATGCCTCCTTTCATAAATAAATCTGTTCAAGCAGTGGAGCAATATCTATCAGAGACCAATGCAGATGTGAGTCTAGTCAAAGGGATTTTACTCGAATATATTCTCATCATTATTGGTGCCGCACTACTCTCAGGTTTTTTTACGTTTTTAATGCGTCAAACAATAATAAACATCTCTAGATATATAGAACGAGATCTCAAAAATGAAATATTTGACCACTATCAAAAATTACATTTAGCCTTTTACAAGAACAACCGTACTGGAGATCTTATGAATAGAATCAGTGAAGATGTTGGCCAAGTCCGAATGTATGCAGGCCCTGCAATTATGTATGGTATTCAAACCTTGACGCTGTTTGGCTGTGTTATTCCACTTATGTTTATTAAAGCACCTACTTTAGCCGCTTACACCCTACTTCCGCTGCCCTTTTTATCTGTGCTCATTTATAAAATCAGTAAAATCATTCACAAAAAAAGTACGGCGGTCCAAACCTTCCTTTCTTCTTTATCTACATTTACTCAAGAACGTTTTTCAGGAATATCGGTGATTAAAGCCTACGGCTTAGAGGAGCGCACAAACAATGAATTGGTTGTTTTAGCCAATACAGGAAGACAAAAAAGCTTGGACCTTGCTAGAGTTAATGCTTGGTTCTTTCCCCTAATGATCTTAATGATTGGGGTGAGTAATTTATTTGTCATATATATAGGTGGTAAACAGTACATCAGTGGTGAAATAAGCTCTATTGGATTGATCCTTGAATTTATTATCTATGTCAATATGCTTACTTGGCCCGTAGCTATTGTTGGCTGGCTTACCTCTATTATACAACAAGCAGAGGCCTCACAGACTAGAATCAATGAATTTCTAAAAACTGAACCAGCCATAGTAGATGAGTCAGAAGGACCCCTAGATATAAAGGGTAATATAGTATTTGATAGTGTTTGCTTTACCTATCCAGACACTGGGATTAAAGCCATCCAAGATTTGTCTTTTGAAGTGAAACAAGGCCAAACCCTAGCCATCTTAGGAAAAACTGGTTCAGGTAAATCTACTGTCCTAGAATTAATCAGTAGGATGTATGACATAGATAGTGGAACACTCACCATAGACGGTGTATCCATTAAAAAAGCCCCCCTTTCTTCACTCAGAAATGCAATAGGCGCAGTCCCTCAAGACGCTTTTCTTTTTTCAGATACCATCGCTAAGAATATTGCTTTTGGCAAAGAGCAAGCCTCCCAATCAGATATTGAAACTGCAGCCAAACAAGCCGTAGTACACAACAATATTATAGCATTCTCTAAAGGCTACGAAACCATTCTAGGAGAAAGAGGCATTACCTTAAGTGGTGGTCAGAAGCAAAGGGTTTCTATTGCTAGAGCACTCATAAAAAACCCAGAAATATATCTTTTTGACGACTGTCTTTCTGCTGTAGATACAGAAACTGAGGAAGCCATATTAAATGCGCTTAAAAAAGCGTCTACCCACAAAACAACGATCATTGTAAGTCACCGGGTTTCCGCAGCTAAAAATGCAGACAAAATAATCGTTTTAGAGGATGGTAAAAAAATTCAAGAGGGTACGCATTCAGAATTAATTGACATAAACGGCTATTATAAAGCACTTTACGAAGGACAATCTACCCATAAAGAAAACCCGAAAAATGTTGTAACATAAACATTTTTTTTCCAATTTTGATGGGAACAATGCACTTGCAAAAACAGAACAGATGTACGCAAAAGAATCCATGGAACAAGAAGAGATACACTCAAAGGTTTTAAGAGCTGGAAGGAGAACTTATTTTTTTGATGTAAGAGGCACTAAAGCCGGAGATTACTATTTAACTATTACAGAGAGTAAGAAATTTACGCACGACGACGGATCTTTCCATTACAAGAAGCACAAGATTTATTTGTACAAAGAAGACTTCACTGCATTTAAAGAAATCATGGACGAAATGATGGATTTCATCATAGACAACAAAGGTTCGGAGGTTATCTCTGAAAGACACCAATCAGATTTCAAAAAAGAATCATTTGAAGACATTGCTTCAGAAGATACAGAAGAAAAGTCTATTGAAGACACCCCTACTTCTTCTTTTACAGAAGTAGATTTTGATGATATTTAATTTTCAACGAAAATTTAAGTATGTAAAAGGGCCTCAATAGAGGCCCTTTTCTTATTTTTATACCTTAAGTAACCCTTCAAAACCAATTCCATGAAGAAATTTCTATTGGGCTTTATGCTCTTTTTACCGTTTAGCATTTTTGCGCAACAAGCCGTTGACTTAGGTTATTACCTTCCAAACAACATATCCTACAACCCAGAAATACCCACACCAAAAGAGGTAATAGGACATGAAGTGGGAGAATGGCATGTTACACACGACAAATTAGTGCAGTACATGACGGCCTTGGCAGCTTCTTCTGATCGAATAAATATGGAGAATAGGGGCACTACATTTGAAGGTAGGCCATTATTACTTCTCACAGTAACCAGTCCCAAAAATCATACTAATATTGAGTCAATTAGAGCGCAACACTTGGCTTTAACCACTTCAGAAGGACAAAATTTAGCTACTGAAAATATGCCCATAGTAGTGTATCAGGGCTTTTCAATTCATGGAAATGAACCCAGTGGTGCAAACGCAGGGCTTGCATACGCCTATTATTTGGCTGCAGCTCAGGGGCCAGAAATAGACGCAATATTAAACAACACGGTCATTTTAATGGACCCTTCATTTAATCCTGACGGACTGCAAAGATTTGCCTATTGGGCCAACACCAATAGAAGTCATTTACTCAATCCAGATCCAAATGAAAGGGAGTATCATGAGGTATGGCCAGGAGGAAGGACCAATCATTATTGGTTTGACATGAATAGAGATTGGCTTCCAGTTCAATTACCAGAAAGTAGGGCAAGAATAAAAAGTTTTCACGCATGGAAACCAAACATACTTACCGATCACCACGAGATGGGAACCAATTCCACTTTTTTCTTCCAACCAGGAGAACCCACAAGAGTACACCCATTAACCCCTGCGATTAACCAAGAACTTACCGCAGAAATAGGCGCTTACCACGCCAAAGCACTAGATAAAATTGGTTCTTTGTATTATTCTGAAGAAAACTACGACGACTATTATTACGGAAAGGGCTCTACTTTCCCAGATATTAATGGCAGTATTGGAATCCTTTTTGAACAAGGTAGTTCTAGAGGGCATATACAAGAAAGTGAAAATGGCATAATCACCTTTCCGTTCACCATTAGAAATCAATTCACGACTGCCTTGTCTACTGTAGCTGCAGCTCAGGGAATGAGGGAAAAAATATTAAACTACCAGAGAGACTTCTTTTCAAATACAAGGACATTGGCTGCTAAAGAAAAGCAAAAAGCCATTGTATTTGGTGACACTAAGGATGCTGCTAAAACAAACCACTTGGCTGAAATTCTTCACAGGCAAGAAATTAAATTTCATGAGCTCAAAAGAGATGCTGTTATCAATGGAAAAAAATTCAAAAAGGGATATGGTTATGTAGTCCCATTAAACCAACAGAACAACACTTTAATACAAGCCATGTTTGAAAAAAGAACTACTTTTTCAGACAGTTTGTTTTACGATATTTCTGCATGGACATTTCCACTCGCTTTCAATGTTGCTTACACTACTACAAACAACCTAAATGAAGCAGGGTCTGAGGTAAACGAAATTCCGGTTTCAGAGGGAACTATTAGCGACTCATCTCAGTATGCATACCTCTTCGAATGGCATGAATATTACACGCCAAAAGCCTTAAACAAAATATTAAACAAAGGACTTAGGGCCAAAGTAGCCAAAAGAGCATTTGAATTAGAGGGCATAAAATACGATTACGGTACTATCATGATTCCAGTAGCCAATCAATCTTTATCTGCCAATGAAATACACAAATTCTTGTCAGAAATTGCTGCAGACGCTCATATTAGAATAAAAGGGGTAGGCACTGGTTTAAGCAATGGAATAGATCTGGGAAGTAATAATTTTGAGGCACTTCAAAAGGCCTCCGTAGCCATTGTTGTTGGTAATGGCACTGCTTCTTATGACGCAGGAGAAATCTGGCACCTATTTGACCAGAGATACGACATGAAACTCACCAAAATAGATATTGAATACTTTAACAGGGTAGACCTATCTAGATACACCACCCTGATTGTTCCAAACATGTACGGAAGTGCATTAAATTCTTCTGCTTCAGATAAAATTAAAGAATGGGTTAAAGATGGAGGCACCCTAATTGCGTACAAAAATTCCGCCAAATGGATCTCTAAAAATGAATTTATGGACCTAACATTTAAGAGTACTCCTTTGGAGGCTAAAGGAATATCTTATGAAGACAGGGAGAATTTCTATGGCGCACAAGAAACTGGCGGCGCTATTTTCGAAGCCAAGTTAGATCTGAGTCACCCAATCAACTACGGGTATCACAATGCTTATGTAGCCATGTTTAGAAAAACAAATGTTTATATAGAAGCAGACAAGCAAAGTTTCAACAACCCTATTCAATACACTTCTTCACCGCTTTTAAGCGGATACCACTCTAAAGTAAATACCACCTTAATTCCTAATACGGTACCCTTTAAAGTATCTGGTCTCGGTAGAGGAAATGTGATCTTATTTACGGACAATACTAATTTTAGAGCCTTTTGGTACGGAACAAATAAGTTCCTAGCCAATGCAATATTCTTCAGCCCTTTAATGTAATGGGTTAGCGTATTTTTTTACGAATATAATATTCAGTATAAAATGAATCATAGGGATGGCTAAAGCCATCCCTAAATTTTTGGAAAATACTGCAATCAAAATAAATAGTAGTAAAAAGTAAGCGGGAAAGAACAATAACGAAAAGCCAAATCTAGCCGTACTCACAAATTCAGGCTGCTTTATACCTGGCTTTAAAAACAAACGCCATATAGAAATTGGTACAATATTTAAACATTCGAAAAGAAACTTGGAAATTAAGCTACAGGCTTTCTGAAAAAAAGAAATGCTTTTTTCAGAATTAACTTTAAGCCATATATCATTGGCTGCAACTCCAGATGGATCTATATGCAGTGCTCTTTCGAATTGTGCTATTATATCATTGGCTTTAATAGGATTTAAAAATAATTGGCCGCCTTTCTCTAAACCAGCTTCAATTTGATCGTAATAAACCTCTAAGGATTCAGGAATGTGGGTGGTCAAAACGGACAATTGCTGGTGCAGCTGATTCAAAAGGGATTGTATGCTATCTGGGGTAGGTTCAAAGGGATTTACTTGAAAGGCTTTGCCAAAAACGAGCGTCGCACAATCTGGAAAACGAACTGCATTTTTATAATTCACACCAATAGGAGATAAATAAACAGGCTGCTTGTCCCTAGACCAGCGGTGTGTTAAAAGGCTAATAAAACCTTTTTTTAAGGGTCTCACCCTCCTTTTTAAGCCATGATTTCCCTCAGGAAAAATTAATATGGCTTCATGGTCATGGAGTATTTCCCCACAACGATTAAAAATGGGGGTATTCTTAGAAAGGGTGTCTACACCATCTCTAAATCTATATATGGGTAACATACCTATATACCTTAATAGACGTCCAATCAAAGGATTTTTAAACACATCTGATCTTGTGAGAAAAGTAGTCTTCCTCCTTGTTGTTGTAGCGATCAGTAAAGCATCTATCAAAGCATTTTGATGGTTGCCCAAATAAATCACAGGCTTGGCATGGTTTTCTTTGGAAAAACCAATCAATGTAATGCGTTTAAAATAACACCATAATGCAAATCGAACCAAAGCTTTGACTGAATTGGTCACCTGATTTTGAACACTATTCATAAGCTTCCTCATTTAAAGTGGGATAATTTCTAAGAAAAGTCCCCAACAACAAGCCAGAAATCAAATGCCAAATTCCCCAGAAAGCAGTTAATATAGCCATGCCCCCTAAACCATCAAAAAAAGTAAATATCAAGAGTAGGCCAAGTCCTGAATTTTGAATGCCTGTTTCAATGGTAATTGTCTTGGTGTCTTTCCAAGATAGTCCCCACCATTTAGCCAAGCTAAAACCTGTAGCAAAAGCAACAAAATTGTGAAGTAACACCAACCAAAAAACCTCCATTACATAGCGCTCAAAAGCCTCCAAGTTATTTCCCAGAGCCAGAAAGATAAGGGCTATTAAAAAAAGCAGGGAAAGTTTTTTCATGACAATAGACGTCCTTTGGGCAAAAAGAGGGAATTTTTCATGAATAAACATCCCTAAAACCAACGGAACTCCCAAAATCAAACCCACTAATTTTACCATTTCAATGGGCTCCACCGACACAGATTTCAAAATAACTGAAATGGGTTCATACAAATTACCCCAAAAAGCAAGATTTAATGGGGTCATTACTACGGCTAAAAGTGTCGCAATGGCTGTTAAACTAACTGACAAGGCGTCATTCCCTCTTGAAAAATGAGTGATAAAATTAGAGATATTTCCTCCAGGACATGCAGCTACTAAAATCATTCCTAAAGCAATACTAGGTGCTGGTTTTAAAAACAGAACAAGTAAAAAACTGATTAGGGGAAAAATTAAAAATTGACTGGCAACACCCACAATGAGTGCCTTTGGCTTTAAAACAACTGGTTTAAAATCGCGCCAATCAATAGATAAAGCAATTCCAAACATCACAAAAGCTAGGGCTATATTTAAAATCCAAATACTGTCATTATTAAAGTTAATCTGTGCTTGTTCCAACAATATTATGAAATTTTTAATCCGTTCTTAACTTTAGACATAGGCTGTAGTAAAGTAACCTCGTCTCCATTCACTGCACCCAAAACCAAACATTGACTTTTAAAATGGGCAATTTGCTTTTCTGGAAAATTAACAACCGCTATGAGTTGTTTTCCAATCAATTCCTTTTTACTGTAAAGCTTGGTGATTTGAGCAGACGTTTTCAGTACACCCGTAGGTACCCCAAAATCAATAAAAAGTTTGAAGGCTGGTTTGTGTGCCTCAGGGAAATCTAATGCATCTATAACTGTACCAACACGGATAGCTACTTTTTCAAAATCTCCCCAAGTTATCTGATTGGACTCCATAGGTATTGTGTTAAAAATTTAGGTTTATTTTAAAAATATCAATTATGATTAAATCTTGCAAAAGCCTCCTTTATTTGAGCCAGATGGTGGTTGCCATGCCAGGCATAAACCCCTAAATAATCATACAAAAAATGAAAAGACTTGGTCTCTGGATGTTGAAAACGCTTGCTAAAGTCATTCTCATTCATTTTCTCTAATAAAAAAACCCACTTACGGTGTACTGAACTAAGATGGTCTAAAGAGAGTTGTATGGGTGCTGTTGCATCTGAAAGCGCAGACCAAGCTTTTTCATCATAAGCTTTTATCATTGGTTCATTTTCAGTGAGGGTCCATTTAAACCGGGTATACGCATGATGGTGACTGTCCGCAATATGATGAATGAGTTGTCTTATGGTCCATGCGCCAGATCTAAGAGAGCTATCTAAAAATGATTCTTTGAACTGACTAGATAGCTTTGCAAGTAAAGTAGGTAACTGATCCACTTCCGCTATCCATTCGTTTATTTGTAGGCGATTAAACTGACCTACAGGCGCATACTCCCCAATTGGAAATACTATTGGGTCAAAATTTGAGGCACTCATTTAGTAGAATTATGTATTATTTTTAGGCAATTAAAAATATAAGTCACTTAATTGAAAGGATTTATAAATATATATCTTACATTTGCAACTAATATAATTTTTTAATTTTTAGTAATGAACAAAGGAACAGTAAAATTCTTCAACGACACCAAAGGATTCGGTTTTATCAGTGAAGAAGGAGCAGGTAAAGAACATTTCGTACACATCTCAGGTTTAATCGATGAGATTCGTGAAGGGGATGAAGTAGAATTCGAACTTGAGCAAGGAAAAAAAGGATTGAATGCGGTAAACGTTAAAGTGATCTAATCATATACAACCTTTTCAAAAAACTAAAGCCTGTCCATTTGGACAGGCTTTTTTTATGAAGTTAAAACACTTAAAGCCTCGCGAGGCTTGGATTTTAAAATCCTCATTATTACTGACAACACCATTTCTGCTGTGGTGTTGCCAGTATACTTTGGTATTGTCAGCAAAAATTTTATATTACTTAGCCCCTACAAGCTCTACATCAAAAACCAAAATAGCATCTGGAGGAATAACACCACCAGCACCAGCACTTCCATATGCCAAATCAGATGGAATTACAAATCGGGCTTTATCACCTACGTGTAACAATTGTAAGCCTTCATCCCAACCTGAGATTACTTGACCAATACCCAATTGAAATTCAATAGGCTCTTTTCTTTTATAGGAAGAATCAAAAACAGTTCCATCTATTAGTGCACCTTGATAATGCACTGAAACTTGCTGACCCTTTTCCGCTTTAGCACCAGTACCTTTTTGAATAATCTGATATCTCAATCCAGAAGCAGTCTCAGAAAAACCAGCAGATACTTGATCCAAAGCATCTGTTTGAGCCGCTTTAGCTTCAGCCAAACGCTTTTCTCTAGATCCCTCAAAAGTTCTGAAAGCTTCTACCGCATTCCAAGCCTCAGCTGATGCTCCAACCCTTACAATCTCTAAAGTGTCTAAAGTGTCTCCTTGTGCAATAGCGTCTACAACATCTTGTCCTTCTACCACATGTCCAAAAACAGTGTGTTTATTATCCAACCAAGGGGTCGCTATATGCGTAATAAAAAACTGCGTTCCATTGGTCCCTGGTCCAGCATTAGCCATTGACAATACACCAGGTCCATTATGTGTTAAATCTGGGTGAAATTCGTCGTCAAACTTATATCCACCGTCACCAGTTCCTGTTCCTAAAGGACACCCCCCTTGAATCATGAAATCTGGAATAACCCTATGGAATTTTAATCCATCGTAGTAAGGGGTTCCTTGTGGTTTTACATTATTTTCTAAACTTCCCTCTGCCAATGCCACTAAGTTACCTACAGTACCAGGTGTTTTGTCATGGGTTAATTTTACTGTAATAGCGCCTTTAGAGGTATTGAATTTGGCGTAAATTCCGTCTTGCATAATCACTTTTTTTAATGAAGGGCAAATATAAGAATTCTATTTAATTTCAGCAGCTTCTAAACCATAGCGATCAAATAAATATACCAGGGCAGTCATTGCTGCTGACCCCATATCCAACTCTCTCTTATTCACCGCATCAAAAGTATCTGTAGCTGCGTGGTGGTGGTCAAAATAACGCTGAGAATCTGGCCTCAATCCGGCCAAAACAATGCCCTCATTTTTTAAAGGTCCAATATCTGCGCCCGAACCACCTTCTGTGAAAGTGTGGGCCATATAAGGTTCAAATAACACTTTCCATTCCATGATTTGTGACATGTTTGCAGCAGACGCATCAAAGGAAAAACCCCTAGGTGTAAAGCCCCCAGAGTCACTCTCAAGGGCGAATAAATGTTGCTCCCCCAGCTCAACGGCTCTTTTGGCATAAGCTGTTCCTCCCCTAAGTCCATTTTCTTCATTCATAAACATCACTACCCTAATCGTTCTTTTTGGGGTGTAATTTAGCTTCTTTAGTATCTCTAAAACAGCCATGCTTTGCACGCAACCTGCACCGTCGTCATGGGCACCATCTCCTACATCCCAAGAATCTAAATGCCCACCAATAACAATAATTTCCTCAGGGAATTCACTGCCCCTAATTTCTCCAATCACATTGTGAGAAGGCACATCTGCAAGTGTTCTGCAATTTTGTTTGAAATAAAATTTCAAAGAAGGGTTTAATTTTAGGGTAGTGCTTAAAAAATTTGCATGGTTTGTAGAGACCGCTGCAGCAGGAATTTTCATGGCGTCAGAAAGGCCACCATAAGACATACCACCAGTGTGAGGAAAGTCATCTAATCTTAAATTCATAGACCTCACTATAACACCTAGAGCACCATATTTAGCAGCCTCAGCTGCGCCCTTAGACCTTTGATCCACCGCTTTTGAATAAGCATTAAATGTATTGATCATTTTAGGGTCCATAGGCCTATTGAAAAAAACTATTTTACCAGAAATGGCTTTTTTGCCCAATGTTTTTAATTCATCCAAAGAGGTCACTTCAACAAGTTCCGCTTTGATTCCTAAAGAAGGTGTGGCCACAGATCCACCCAATGCTAGAATAGGAATGTTCGTAGTTGCCCCAGGAGACAATTCCATATAGGCAAATTCAGGGGTTCCCCTCACCCACTTTGGTACGGTTATTTCTTGCTTCCAAAGCTTGTCTAGCTTCAAATCTTCGATCACTTTATAGGTATAATCTACTGCCTGTTCTGCTTGAACCGATCCAGACAAACGCCCTCCAATCTGGTTGGACAAATGGTTCAGCCAATCGTATGACCTACTCTCACTTAGTGCAGTATCATAGATACTTTTAATAAAGGAATTATCTAAATTTTCTTGGGCCTGAAGGCCGATGCCACAAAAAGTGAACAGAATAATTAGTCTCAATTTCATATTATCTATTTTAATTTTTAGAAGCAAATAAACGCACGTCTTCACTGCTTATTTCAGTAGCGCCTAAAATTAACAGTCGCTCAACAACATTGCGTAATTCTCTAATATTTCCAGTCCAATCATAAGACTGTAGCGCACTAATGGCCTCTTGTGAAAAAACTTTGGGTTGGGCACCCTGAGCATTGGCTATTTGATTTGAAAAATGATTAATCAGTAATGGAATGTCTTCTTTTCGTTCATTTAAAGCCGGTACATCAATAATAATTACGGCCAAACGGTGGTATAAATCTTCTCTAAAACGCCCTTCCTTAATCTCTTCTTTAAGGTTTTTATTAGTGGCAGCTAAAACCCGCACATCTACTTTAATGTCTTTATCAGAGCCTACCCTAGTGATTTTTTGCTCTTGTAAAGCCCTAAGTACTTTAGCCTGAGCAGAAAGACTCATATCCCCTATCTCATCTAACAATAGGGTACCCCCATGTGCCATTTCAAATTTTCCTGACCGATCTTTTACAGCAGAGGTAAAAGCCCCTTTTACGTGACCAAATAATTCACTTTCAATAAGTTCAGAAGGAATAGCAGCACAATTCACCTCTACAAAGGCTGCTGTTAGCCTAGGCCCTTTTTGGTGAATCCAATGGGCAACCAATTCTTTTCCACTACCATTAGGGCCAGTAATCAAAACCCTTGCGTCTGTTGGAGCTACTTTATCAATCATTTGTTGCACATGAGATATGGCTTCACTTTTACCGATCATTTCATATCCATTAGATACTTTTTGTTTGAGCAAAGTATTCTCAACCAATAAATCTTTTTTCTCAAGGGCATTCCTTGCAGCGGTCAACAACCTGTTTAAATCAGGCGGTTTTGAAATATAATCAAAAGCACCCAATCGCATTGTTTCCACAGCAGTTTCAAGATCGCCATGACCAGATATCATAATGAATGAAGTAAATGGCGCAATTTCTTTAGCTTTAATAAGCACTTCTACCCCATCCATTTTAGGCATTTTAATATCACATAAAACTAAGGCATAGTCCTTGCTTTGAATCATTTCAATAGCAGATTGCCCATCAAAGGCAGCCTCTATTTCATAAGTCTCAAAGGCTTCTGATAGTATTTTTACAAGCACCCTACTAATAGCTGCTTCATCTTCAACAACAAGAATATTTGAATTCATTTAGGGATGTTTATACAGGTGAACATCTCTTTGTGGAAATGGAATGGACACCTTATTATCTTTAAAAATCGCTGCAATTTTATAACGAATCTCACTTTTCAACTTGGGATCCGTGAAAGAATCTGCAATAGAAAAGTGCAGCGAAAATACCAGGGCGGAATCTCCGAAATCATCAAATAAAACAAAAGGTTTAGGAGATTTTAAGACGCCTTTTTGAGCTACAGCAACTGACACTAGTAAATCAGTCACTAAATTTATATCTGATGCATAAGACACGCCTATAGTGACCTTTTCACGGGTTGTTTTATGGTTTTGCGTATAATTAAAAATACTGTTTGTTAGGAAAATATGATTTGGAATGACTATCACCTTGTCGTCTCTGGTAATGGCTCTGGTGGTTCTCAATTTAATTTCAAATACCTTACCCACCTTCTGATCTACTTCAATAATGTCTCCAACGTGTAGTGATTGATCTAAAATGATCAAAATACCTGAAATAATGTCTTGAAATAAGTATTGAAGTGCAAAACCAAGACCAACAAATAAAGCGGCAGAGGCTGTAAGAAAAACAGTGAGATCAATACCGGAAGAATGTAAGACCGTTATCGTAACCAGTATATAGAAGAGATACTTTAAAAACCCAAATATGCTTGCAAACTTATTTTTGTCTTCTTCAGGTAATTTTGCATTAACAATCTTTTTAATAAGCTTCAAAAGATAACTTACAAAAATTAGGGCTGTTATAATTAAAAGAATAGTCCCTATGGTAATATGAATTGTATCCGATGGGAACAATGGAGTAGTCAGCGCATTTTTTATAAGCCCTAAAAATTTCTGAATCGCATTCATAAGAATTATTTACGCTTCTAAAATAAGCAAATAAACTGACACCAAGCGGCCTTTAAAAGCAAAACCCACCCTTAAAACGAGTTCTAAGGATGGGAAAAAAAATTGCTATGAAAAAGAATTACCTAATAGTTGTACTATTAAGTAAAAATCAAATATACATAAATTCTACATAAAACAACAAAAAGGTTTATGCAAACATATCTTTTACCTTTTCAAAAAATGACTTATCAGATTTTTCCGGCTTTGGCTCAAAATTTTCATCTCCTTGCATCTTTTCAAAAAAGGTCCTTTGCTCTTTATTCAATTCTTTTGGTGTCCATACATTAACGTGCACCAATAAATCTCCCGCTCCATAACCATTAATACTCTTGATACCTTTCCCTCTGAGTCTTAATATTTTTCCAGACTGCAGACCAGGCTCAAGTTTAATTCTGGCTTTACCAGAAACAGTATCAATATCTTTAGAAGTCCCCAATACAGCGTCTGATAAACTGATATATAAATCATAATGAAGGTTATCTCCTTCTCTTTTCAAGGTCTCATGCTCTAAAGTCTCAATGGCAACTATTAAGTCACCAGGAACGCCATTTCCAGGAGCATCATTGCCTTTCCCTCCAACTTTTAACTGCATTCCATCTTCTACTCCTGCAGGTATTTGAATACTCACAGTGTCTTCCTGAACGACCATTCCTTGAGCGTCAGCATCATTTGGTTTGGAATCTATAATTTGCCCACTTCCACTACAGCTACTACAGGTTGCAGCCGTTTGCATCCTACCCAATATGGTGTTGGCAATTTTAGTGACTTGACCCTGACCATTACAAGTGGCGCAAGTCTTATAAGTAACCCCATCTGCCTGCTTTTTTCTTCGGACTTTTACGGTCTTCTCTACCCCTTGTGCTACCTCTTCAAGTTTTAGTTTCACCCTAATCCTAAGGTTACTCCCTTTAGCCCTTCGCTGGCCGCCGCCGAATCCACCAAATCCACCTCCAAAGGCACCACCAAAAACATCACCAAATTGGCTAAATATGTCATCCATATTCATTCCGCCACCGCCACCAAATCCACCTTCAAATGCTTGGTGACCATACTGATCATATTTGGCTTTTTTATTAGGGTCACTTAAAACTTCGTAAGCCTCTGCAGATTTTTTAAAAAGCTCTTCTGCTTTTGAATCTCCAGGATTTTTATCTGGATGGTACTCAATGGCTTTTTTCCTATAAGCCTTTTTAATCTCTGCAGCTGTGGCACTTTTAGAAATACCTAATATGTCATAAAAATCTTCTTTCATAAAACTTAATTAGTTTCCAACTACTACTTTTGGGTGACGAATAATTTTATCTCCTAATTGAAAACCTTTTTCAATTACATCTATAATTTTTCCCTTCATTTTCTTGTTAGGCGCAGGAATCTGAGTAATTGCATCGTGCATTTCAGAATCAAAAGTATCACCAGCAGCGGCAACTACTTCTTCTAAACCTTTGTTTTTAAGTATCCCTAAAAATTTATTCTGAATAAGACCCACACCTTTGTAAAGCTCTGAGTCTTGGTCTTTAGACAATTCTTTCATAGCCCTTTCAAAGTCATCGACCACCGGTAACATAGCAACAATAACCTCTTGGTTGGCTGTTTTAAAAAGATCCATTCTCTCTTTTGAGGTTCTCTTTTTATAATTTTCAAATTCAGCAAAAAGCCTTAAAAATTTATCTTGTTCGCTTGCTACTGCTTTCTCTAGCTTTTCTAAAGCTGATTCTGGACTGTCTTCAACAGCAGCGTCATTAAATTCGCTATTATTATCTTGCTGAGATCCTTGGCTATTTTCTGGTGAAGTCATCTCTGTATCTTGAACTTCATTTTGGTCAGATGCAGCAGCATCTATATTCTCTTTACTCATGTGATTCAATATTTGTAATCTATTATTCAAAAGTACTGCCAAAGCTGTAAAAATGCCAAAATGTCATTCCTTTTATCACTTTGAATTACAACAAATCTCTAAGTGCCTCAGGCAAAGTAGGAAAATGAAATTCAAAACCTAAAGCGAACCATTGATCAGATTGCACTTTTTGGCTTTCTAAGACCAGTTGTGCCATTTCACCAAGAATTAAAGAAATAACAAAACCAGGTACATTAGGCAGTAAAACAGGCTTATTGAGTTGTTGTGCTATGGCAGCTACCAATTCCTTTTGTATCACTGGGTAGGGGGCTACACCGTTAAAAACACCCTCTAATTCATTTTTGCTTAAAGAAAGAAACATTCGCGCTATATCTTCCTTGTGAATCCAAGACTGCCACTGCTTACCATTTCCAAAAGCAGCACCCACAAAATTCTTTATGGGTGTTACAAATTGGGGTAAGGCACCTTCTTGCTGATCCAACACCAAACCTATCCTAAGTTGGCCCAACCTTAATCCAAGAGAAGCTACGGACTCGTTGGCCGCTTCCCAAGCCAAAACAGTTTCTCTTAAAAAGGACGCTTTGCCACTTTCAGAATGCCAATCTGAAGGGTATTCTTTTGAAAAGTCAGATGGGTAGTATCCTATGGCAGAAGTGCCTAAAAAATAGGTCAGAGAATGACTTTCTAATTGCCTAATCCCTTTCATAAGTGTATTAATACTGTCTAATCTTGAATGTAAAATTTCTGCTTTATTTTTCTCTGTCCATCTTTGGGCAATGGTACTTCCAGCCAAATTAATGATGTGTGTCACGCCTTGAAAAGCATTTAAATCAATGGCTCCTTTAGAAGGATTCCACAGAAAACCTTTTTCATTTTCTTTAGAAGACAACTTGGCTTTTGAGGTGGTCAAAAAATGTGTGCTAATGCCCTCTATGTGACACTGTTTAATAATTTCTTTTCCTATTAATCCGGTAGCACCGGTAATCAATATTTTCATGACAATAACTATTAAAAAAGGAGGAGTTAAAATTTAAATTTGAGTATTTAATCTAGGTTTAGTTGCCCTGAGCATTTCACGTTTACCTGGAGGTCCTTCTAAACGTTCCACTAAAAACCCCACACTGACCATAGCCCTTCTTACACTTCCTTTTGCTGCATAGGTCACCAAAACGCCTCCTGGACGCAGTGCAGCATACATTTTCAAAAAAATGGATTCAGACCATAATTCAGGCTGCACCCTAAAACCAAAGGCGTCAAAATAAATGAGTTCATACGCATTGGAATCATTAATATCTTGGAACTTTTTTTCAAGCTTCAATAAATTAAAAAAAGAAGCAATTTTCACGGGGACGTTCCATGGACTTTTATGCATTAACTCAAAAGCTTCTTGGCCAAAGTCAGCATCCTTTAAAGACGTCACATACTCCATAGACATAGCTTCTTCGAAACTTACTGGGTATGCTTCTAGCCCGAAATAATCAACATTAAGCCCTTTTTCCTGAGCTTCTAAAAAAGTGATATAAGCATTTAATCCCGTACCAAAACCAATTTCAAGTATAGCAATAGCCTTATTTTCAAAAAGGTCTAAACCATGTTTTATAAAAACGTGATAAGCTTCCTGTATGGCACCATGCATGGAATGGTACTGTTCCTGCCATTCTTCTATTTGCAGGGTTTTAGAACCGTCTGCGGTAGTTACAATTTTTCTTTTCACCCCATAAAGATATGTCAAGTTTTACTGTTTATAAAGTAAAAACTAGCGAATATAACCTGCTTACAACGGAGTTTTAAAAAAGGGTTTAATGAAAATACAAACAAATATTAGAGCGCAATTGTTAAAAAAATGTCATATTCTTATTTGAGAAGCGCATTTTAAGCATTTTGCTAATAATATGAAAATAAAAATGGGCTCACAGTATTTTTATTTAATTTTATTCTCTTAAATATATAGCCCATGAGCACAGCTACTGATTCATTTGATATTGAAATTGCCCAAACTTCTAGAATTAATGAAGTAGATTTTGAAAACCTTTCTTTTGGAGAAATTTTCGCAGACCATATGTTGGTCTGTGACTTTAAGAATGGTGGCTGGGAAAGACCACAGATTAAACCTTATCAAAATATAAGTATTTCGCCAAGCGCCAGTGTATTTCACTATGGCCAAGCTATTTTTGAAGGCATGAAGGCATTCAAAGACCATCATGGTGACGCATGGTTGTTCAGACCCGAAGATAATTTTAAGCGGTTTAATAAGTCCTGTGAAAGATTGGCCATGCCAGCAATTACAAAAGAATACTTTATGGAAGGACTTCACAAATTGTTAGCATTGGACCAAAATTGGATCAAACCTGGTGCAGGGAATTCTTTGTATATCAGGCCTTTTATGATCGCGACTCAAGCCGGCGTTATTGCCTCTCCCGCCAAAGAGTATAAATTTATGGTCATTTGCTCTCCAGCACAATCCTACTATAGCGGAGAAGTGAGGGTTAAAATTGCAGAAACATTTAGTAGGGCTGCAAGTGGTGGTTTTGGGTATGCCAAAGCTGCAGGGAATTATGCAGGCTCTTTTTACCCCACTCAATTAGCCCAAGCAGAAGGATTTCAACAAGTAGTATGGACAGATGCCAATACACACCAACATATTGAGGAAGCTGGAACAATGAATATTTTTATTCGTATTGGAAATACCTTAATAACAGGACCAACCTCTGATTCAATTTTAGATGGAATCACAAGAAAAAGTTTAATACAATTGGCCAAAGACAATGGGATAAACTTAGAAGTTAGACCTATTAAAGTAGCTGAAATTCTTGAAGCACATAAAAACAACCAATTACTAGAAATGTTCGGCGCAGGAACTGCTGCAGTAGTGAGTCCAATTTCTGGCTTTGGTTACAAAGGAGAGAAGTATGAAATTACACCACAAGAAGACAGTTACGCCACATTCTTTAAGAAAACACTCAACGACATACAATACAACTTATCACCAGACCCTTATGGTTGGAGGGTTAAAGCGTACTAAATTTAAAAGGCTCCCAAGGGAGCCTTTTTTTATTCTTCCAAAATAGCCTTTAGATTGGGCTTAAAATAATTTGGTCCTTTTAAAACTTTTCCATCTTCCCTATATATGGGTGCCCCGTCTTCCCCTAGTTTACTCATATTGGACTTTTGTATTTCGTTAAAAACAGCCTCAATCTTATCCTGCATTCCATGCTCAATAATGGTCCCGCATAATATGTAAAGCATATCTCCCAATGCGTCTGCCACCTCTACTAGATCATTGTTCTGCGCCGCTTCTAAATACTCTTTGTTTTCCTCTTCCATTAAAGAAAAGCGCAATTGATTTTTTTGCGCTCCTAAACTGGCTATTGGTGATTTAGCATAACCTATCTTGAATGCCGTATGAAAAGCGGCAACCGCGTCTAATTTATCTTTCATAATATTTATTTAATGAACATTAAAACACAAAAAAGGTTTGCATTATTTAATGTAGCTTTGTGTAAAAATAGGAATATGTTTAGTAAAGGACAAATAGTGTTCGCAGTGCTTTTTGCCATTTCTTTTGTGGTTGCCATTGTAATGGCTTTCAAAAAAGAGCGTGCCCAACACCAAAAAAATTTTAAAGGGGTTTTAAAGCTACTCCTTGGTTTTATCCTTTTTATTTTATTGCTTTTTGTTTTGAAAACATATTTAAAGTCTTAAATATGGAGCAGCTAAAAACCATGACTGCATTATTTATAGGCGGAGGCTTTGGTACCATACTAAGATATGGGCTTAGCAAAATAGGTAATCCATTGAGCGACCATTTTTTTTGGGGTACCTTTGGTGTAAACATTATAGGTTGCTTACTATTAGGTCTTATTATTGGCTTAAGTTATAAAAACCCAGCTTTGGCAAGTGCTCCCCTATATTCATTTTTAGCCATAGGGCTTTGTGGAGGGTTTACCACCTTTTCTACATTTGCATTCGAAAACCAAGCTTTTCTTAAAAATGGACAAATACTAGAATTTACTTTCTACACCCTTTCTAGTATCATAATAGGTATACTAGCCATTTCGCTTGGTCTACACACAGCAAAAGCAATCTAGTTAAAAATAATTTCTGTTTTTATTAGTAGCACTCACTTTATTGTGGGTACCCCCCCCTATTTTTTCATTCACACACTCAATTTTGGGACCCTAAAAAAATGATACCCTCATTTTTTTAGGGTCTATTTTGTTTATATAATAATAATTAATACAATACCCCCTAAAAATTAGGGGGTATAATTACAAATACATAAGTTTACTTCGTATTAACCCATAAATAACAGTCCCATTATGAAAAAAGTGGAAGCCATTATTAGAAAATCAAAATTTGACGACGTCAAAAAAGCCCTTCACGCCATAGAGGTTAACTTCTTTAGCTACTGGGACGTAACCGGCGTTGGAAATGAAAAGCAAGGACATGTCTACAGAGGCATTAGCTACAGTACTTCTGACATTCAAAGAAGAATACTCTCCATAGTAATTTCTGATGAATTTCTAGAACTGACTATAAATGCCATTTTGGAAGCCGCCAGTACAGGAAATGTAGGAGACGGTAAGATTTTTGTTTCTGATGTACAAGACGCGTATAGAATAAGGACAAGAGAGAATGGAAAAGCAGGCATAAACTAATACAGATTACTCAAAAAGAATATAAAAATGGAAACAGCAATATTTACAGCAAATAACGTATGGATGATGGTATGTACCGCTTTGGTATTTTTCATGCACCTAGGATTCTCTTTTTTAGAGATTGGATTAACCAGACAAAAAAACACAATTAATATATTATTTAAGAATGTATTCATTATTTGTACTGGATTATTACTTTACTATATAGGCGGGTTTAACCTAATGTACCCTGGAGATTTCAATGGATATCTTGGGTTTGCAGGATTTGGAATCCCGCTCCCTGAAAATGGACTAACCCCTGATTACGCCTCTGGCGGATACACCTACTGGACCGATTTTCTCTTCCAAGGAATGTTTGCCGCAACTGCAGCAACCATTGTTTCAGGAGCTGTAGCAGAACGTATTAAGTTGGGTGGTTTCATGATTTTTACCCTAATATATGTAGGTCTTGTATATCCTATCGTAGGATCTTGGCAGTGGGGTGGTGGATTTTTAAGCACAATAGGTGGCGAAAATGGCGGGTTTCACGACTTTGCTGGATCTACACTAGTACACTCTGTTGGTGGTTGGGCTGCATTAATAGCCATATACCTTCTAGGCCCTAGAATTGGTAAATTTTCTGAAAGTGGAAAAGCGCAAGCCATACCAGGACACAACATTCCTTTAGCAGCAGCTGGAGTACTTATCTTGTGGTTGGGTTGGTTTGGATTTAACGGTGGGTCTGTTTTATCTGCGGACCCAGCAGGAACTTCTTTAGTGCTTGTAACAACATCTTTAGCAGCAGCAGCGGGTGGAATTGGCGCATTTATCCTTTCCACAATCTTATACAAAAATTACGACCTTACCATGTTCCTTAACGGAATTCTAGGAGGCTTAGTAGGTATTACCGCAGGAGCAGATCTAATGTCTCCAAACGAATCTGTTGTGATTGGATTATTGGCCGGAGCCCTCATCGTTTTAGCAGTAGCTTTTATAGATAAAATTAAACTAGATGACCCTGTAGGAGCAGTAGCGGTACACCTAATATGTGGTATTTTCGGAACACTTGCTGTTGGAGTATTTGGTGCAAAAGCAGGAATGGATCAATTCCTTTACCAACTAGCAGGCGTAGGAGCCACAGCTACCTTCTGTACTATATCTGCATTTATCATCCTTTTCACTATCAAGAAAACAGGAGGAATAAGGGTATCTAAAGAAGAAGAATTAGAAGGCTTAGACCTTCACGAACACGGCATGGATGCATATGCTGATTTTAGATTGAACCAACACTAAACAAAACCTATATAAATAGCAACGGAGCGTTTTGCAGAACGCTCCGTTTGTTAAAAACCATTTAAAACCAAATTCTCATGATTTTTAAAACTTTCACAAATAACGCAAAATTTTTAATGCTAAGTGCAGCATTAACAGCAACAACATTAACTTTCGCTCAAGAGGCAGAAGAAGAAACCACACCAAAATTTAGCATTAGTGGAACGGTAGACGCTTATTTCAGAGGTAATTTAAACGCTCCAAATGTAGGAGAAAACACTATGGCTCCTGGAAGCTCATTTGCTAATTTACCAGGATTTGCTTTAGGTATGGCCAATGTAGTAGCAGCTTACGAAGGGGAAAAAGTTGGATTCGTAGCAGACTTAGTCTTTGGACCAAGAGGTACAGATGCTATTTTTAACTCCCCCATGTATTCTGCAACCGGAAATATTGTAAACCAATTATATATGTATTGGAACGTGAGCGATAAGGTTACTCTAACCATGGGTAATTTTAACACCTTTTTAGGCTACGAAGTAATATCTCCAGCAGCAAATTTCAACTACAGTACCTCATACTTATTCTCTTACGGACCTTTTAGCCATACTGGAATAAAAGCAGATTTTGCACTGAGTGAAGACTTCTCTGCCATGCTTGGAATCTTTAACCCAACAGATCTGACAGAATACAACCCAACAGGAATTTATGCTTTTGGAGCCCAACTTGGATACAAAGGTCAATTCCTTAATTTATTAACAGATAGCGGTGCTTATGAATTGGATTACACTGGAGGTTTTTCCGTTACAGATAATTTTTACTTAGGACTCAACGGTGCCATTTATGACAATGACGGTGTTGGATTCTCAGGAGTAGCACTTTACCCGCAATTAACCACTTCAGACACTTTTGCCATTGGCTTAAGAGGAGAATACTTTGTAGAAAGTGGTGCTTATGGAGCCATTGACCAAACAGATAGTGGTGTAGCAGATTCTAGCGTGTTTGCTTTAACCCTTACAGGAAGTGCGTCAATAGGAAACCTTATTTTAAAGCCAGAAATTAGAATAGATAATGGTTCTGACGAAAGCTTTTTGGATACAAAATTTGCGCCGCAAAAGAGCCTATCTTCTTTTGTACTAGCAGCAGTTTATGCCTTTTAATTCCCTCATTGCATTAAGGGATAGGTATTAGTTTAGTTTAGTTTAAAAAAACCAGTCTTCTCCAAAGACTGGTTTTTTTTTATTTTACAAACGCTTTAACACCTGCTTGGACAGAAATTTCTAAATCATTCTGCGAAGGTACTACAGGGCATGAATATTTTTTATTGTAGGCGCAATAGGGATTATAAGATTTATTAAAGTCTATCCAAATAGAATCTCCCGGTACCGTTCTCAAATCTAAATACCTGCCGCCACCGTAAGTTTCATTGCCATTAGTGAGGTCTGTGAAGGGAAGAAATAAATAATCCTCATAGCCTTCCTTTTCCAATAGATCCAAACTCTGGTATACTTCTAAAGAAAAGGGGTTTCCCTTCAAATTAAAATACAGACGCCCATACACCCGCTCTTGAGAGATTCTATCTGTAGTTGTAGGCATACCAAACGGAAGTGCATTAGGGGTTTTAATCAATTTAGCCCTAACCACAAAATCTACATTTGGTAAAAAATAATCCAAACCTTGGAAATTCATTTTATCCTTATCTACCAAGGGAGACGCCTCAGGATCTTTAAATGAAGCGTTTAATTCTTTTTGAAAATCCAAAACAGATTGAAGGATACTATCCCTTTCTCCTAGAGTATTTAAAACCCCTTCACCCACTATGCTTGCCCTTTGGTCTTCAGCATCATGGTATTTTTTGGGTTGCTTACAAGAGGTCATTAAAAAAAAATGACCCATAATCACAAATAGTACACCACTATGAATCCGCTTCTCTAATACCATACAATCCTTTATTCTTTAATACAATACTACGAATCCTCTTCTCTAATCCCATACAATCCTTTATTTAAATACACTTCTAATAAGGCTTGGTATTCAGGCATTATCCTAAGTAAACCTGTTTCTGGAAGTGAGCCAAGGGTGTCTAAATCTGTATATCCATTTTCTAAAAGTGCTTCTACATAGAATAGCGCTGTTCCGTAATCTTCCATCTTACTACTATAAGAAATCACAGCCAAATAGGCCACATAGTCTTCTGGATGAACAATAGTCCTAAGCATCAATAAAAAAACGACTGCAGGAATATCCCTAATAGCGGCTGGTCTGTTGGCCTCAATGTCGTAGACCCTTCTAAGCATAGACACCATTAAAACAATCACATTTTTAGCAAATCTATCTACAATAAGTGCCTTTCCTGTAAGATTCTCGGGAGCAGATTCAATGATGCTGTTGTAGTAATTATATTGATACTGCCACCAACCCAAATTTTCAAAATTTCTAGTATCTAAATCCTCTAAGAGCATATACTGATAATACTCTGCCTTATAAGCAATAGAGTCAGAGTACTGGCGGTCTATACGCTTCAGTTGCCTTTGCTCTTTTTTAAGGGCTCTTTCTGCCTGCTTTTCAGAAATAACAGCTTGGGCGTTTACCGCATTAAAGCTTAAAAACACAAATAAAAATGACGCAAGGAAGTATTTGTAATTCATATTCAAATATAACCCAAAGAGATTAAATGGCGTATATAGGTGCAGATGAAACTACCTCTGACAAAATAATGTGCGTCCTAGTTTCGCCGTATTGGATGAGTGTGTCTATAAATGTCTCTAAGTGCTGTTGGTCTTTAAGCACCACCTCCATCATAATGTTTTCATTGCCCGTAATCCGGTAGCAGTTTACCACCTCAGGATAGGATTTTACCACCTCCAAAAAAGGTTTCAATTTACCTACAAAAGC
>ENA-OSIY01000059-OSIY01000059.1-marine-metagenome-genome-assembly--contig:-NODE-59-length-60584-cov-15.414481_pt1 | contig 60584 bp, 57 predicted proteins | sample MGYA00237884_ERZ534233 | MGnify/ENA primary metagenome ERZ534233 (study PRJEB26412, sample SAMN06343840) | marine metagenome | isolation source: estuarine water | place: USA: Columbia River Estuary... | reverse complement strand
ATCAGTCGGACTCAGACACCCTAACCACCACCAATCCAACGCGCTGTTCGGATTCTACCCGTCGGTGTGCGTCTGGCATGTCTGCCAATGAATACACGCAGTCAATCGGGGCGGTGATAGCGCCTTGCTCAAACAGGTTTTTAATGCCAATCAGGTCTTGAAGGGTTTCTTTGGCAAAGGCAAAGCTCGCGCGTTTACTGGTGCTTTTATTGATTTGCCTGGTCTGCAACATCACATTGAGGCTGGGATTGGCAGACAGGTAAATGCCGGTATCGCTCAACACCCTCGCGTTGGTTTTCATATCGCTATGGGCAACCACATCAAAGATCACGTCGTACTGATTATCTCCCTGACTGAATAAGGTCTGTTGGTAGTCGATAAAATGGTCTGCTCCCAAGCTGCGCAACAAGCCTTCTTTTATACCACTGTCCACAGCAGTGACTATTGCGCCTTTGGACTTGGCGATTTGTACCCCATAGCAGCCAATACTGCCGCCCGCACCATTGATTAAAACCCGCGTACCCGGTTGGATATCGGCCATATTAAGAAAATGTATGGCATTCAAACCGCCCATCGGCAACGCTGCCGCCTGTTCATAGGTCGCATTGCTCGGTATGCGTTCGACCGTGGCGCTGTCAGGCACACAGAGAAATTCCCCGTAGGCGCCCATATTGATACCCGCGCTACCAAAAATCCGATCACCGACTGAAAATCGCGAGACAGAATCGCCCACCTGTACCACTTCTCCAGCAAAGTAACCGCCCAATATTGTGCGCCGTGGTCGGGTAATACCCATGACCAATCGTAATGGCAGCACAAACCATTTTATGGGGAATTGAAAACTGCGCAGTTCACAATCACCCTTTGCCACCTCTGCTGCTACTACCCGAATTAACAGTTCATTGGCCTTGGGAGACGGCTTTGGCACCTCTTGTACCGACAGAACGTCGGGCGGTCCATAACGGTGATACACAACGGCTTTCATAATAAACCTCGACTATGGGTGTTATAAACATAACCTGCGAGCCGTGTTCCTGCTACCTAAAATCCTGAGCCACACACAGGGGCAATATGACGCACGTTTGGAAACGAACTGATAGCCAGCACCAAACCAACCGTTTAGGATAACGCGCTGTTGTTACCCCTCTGAATATGAGCAATGTGTATGACGATAGATGTATGGCTGTCAGTGCTGCTATTTGCAATAGCCACGACGGGCACACCCGGACCCAATAACGCCATGATGGCGGCTTCTGGCGCAAATTTTGGCTATTGGCGTTCAATTCCGCATGTCTTGGGTATTGTGATGGGGGTGGCGTTGCAAGCCTTATTGGTGGCCGGCGGTTTAGGCGCGGTTTTTGTAACCTTTCCTTGGGTGCAGACCTCCTTGAAAGTCATCGGCAGCCTGTATTTACTGTATTTGGCGTGGAAAATTGGCACGGCAGGCGACACGACCATTGCCACGGCAAGCCGCGCACAACCCATGACCTTTGGCGCAGCGGTGTTGTTTCAGTTTGTGAATCCTAAAGCATGGATGATGACCATCACCTTGATTGGCTCATTTAGCTTGGCCGGAGATTTGTTTTGGCCCTCGGTGTTGGGCATTGTCGCTTTGTTTTCTGTGGTCGGTTTTCACTGCATTTCTTTGTGGGCTGGCTTTGGCACACTGATGGGGCGGCTGTTGTCATCGGGGGCTGCCCGCACCCGTTTCAACTATGCCATGGGGTTGTTGACCGCTGCTTGCTTGATCTTTATTTGGTAGTCACCGCAGTTACTTTTTTGTTTTTTGCCTTGCTCTGTTATTTGCCTTGCTCTGTTATTTTGCCTTGCTCTGCTTTTATCTGCTTTTCCCTGCTTTTCCCTGCCTTTCCCTGCTTTTCCCTGCTTTTATCTGCTTTTATCTGCCTTTATCTGCCCTTCTCTGCCTATCCCTGCTTTTATCTGCCCGTTTTTAGCGCCCCGCAATTCCATTCAAGTCTAAGTAATTTTTATGTTTCAATCGGGGATATCGACCAAAAAGCGGCAAATTTTGAGCGTTATTTACAGTCGCGTGTCTGAAAACTGTTTAGTGTACGATGGACTTGCCTTGTGAAAAAACCCGATTTTTGGTACTTTACGGCGCATTATCAGGGAGCGACAGCAACAGGATACTGCAAACAACGGGCTCATAAGCCACGTATTTCCTAAGACTCTCATCACAAAGACATCCATTCGAAGACCGGTTGTGGCATTTCCCAACCGTTGTGCATTCATTTTTATAGGACGACAGCGAACCAATGACACTGATTCAACACTATATAAACGGTCGTTATTACCAAACAACACCGACTGAAACCTTTGTAACGACGAATCCAGCAACCGGAGAACCTTTGGCAACCATTGCACAGGCCGATGCTGCAGCGATGGCGCACGCGGTCGAGTCAGCCCAACGGGGTCAAGCGGTGTGGGCGGCTATGCCAGCCGTGGAGCGGGGACGGATTTTACAGCGCGCTGCCGATCTTCTTAGAGAAAATAACGATGTGTTGGCCCTGTTGGAAGTGCAAGACACTGGCAAGCCGATTCAAGAAGCCTCGGTGGTGGATATCCAAACCGGTGCTGATGTCATAGCGTACTACGCCGGTCTGGCCGATAAGATTCAGGGTGATTATCAGCAGTTGAGTGACAACAATTATTTTTATACCCGCCGCGAGCCATTGGGCATTTGCGCTGGCATTGGTGCTTGGAACTATCCGATTCAGATTGCCTGTTGGAAAGCGGGACCTGCGCTGGCGGCTGGCAACGCGATGATTTTCAAACCGTCGGAAGAAACACCGTTAACCGCGGTAAAGCTGGCTGAAATCTTCACCCAAGCCGGATTACCCGATGGTGTGTTCAACGTTATTCAGGGCGATTATCGCGCTGGGCAAATGCTCACCGCGCATCCCGCCATTGCCAAGGTGTCATTTACGGGTGAATGCGGTACGGGCAAAAAAGTAATGGCCGATTCAGCCGCTACCCTCAAACAAGTGACCATGGAACTGGGTGGTAAATCACCGCTGATTATATTCCCCGACACGCCTGTTGATCGTGCCGTATCGGGCGCCATGTTGGCTAACTTCTACACCCAAGGCGAAGTGTGCACCAACGGCACCCGAGTATTTGTGCATGAGGACCTGTACGAAGATTTTATTGCCGAGTTGAAACAGCGCACTCAGGCCATGATTATTGGCGATCCAACCCACCCCGATACCCAAGTGGGCGCGTTGATTTCTGAGCAGCACCTCAACAAGGTAATGGGTTATATCCAAGCCGGTATTGATGCGGGTGCGACCCTGTTATGTGGTGGCAAGCGCGTGACCGAGAACGGTCTGGACAAGGGTGCCTTTGTTCAGCCTACGGTCTTTATCAACTGCGACGACAACATGCCACAGGTACGGGATGAGATTTTTGGCCCCGTGATGTCGGTGTTGACATTTACCGATGAAGCCGAAGTTATTCGTCGCGCCAATGACACTGACTATGGCTTGGCTGCTGGGGTGTTCACCCAAGATTTAAGCCGCGCCAGCCGCGTGATTAACCAACTGGAAGCCGGTATTTGTTGGATTAATACCTGGGGCAGTTCCCCTGCAGAAATGCCAGTGGGTGGTTACAAGCAGTCGGGCATTGGTCGTGAAAATGGCGTCGAAACCCTAAAGCACTTCACCCAAATTAAAAGCGTGTTTGTTGAAACCGGCGAACTCGAACGTCCTTACTGAGAAGCGGCCTTACATGACTGAACAATCTTACGATTACATTATTGTCGGCGCCGGCTCTGCAGGCTGCGTGTTGGCTGATCGCCTGACTGAGAGTGGCGAACATTCTGTATTGGTGCTTGAAGCCGGTGGCAGCGACCGCAGTATATTTATTCAAATGCCCACCGCATTGTCCTATCCGATGAACACTGAGCGGCTGTGCTGGCAGTTTCACTCTGAGCCAGAGCCGGGTATCGACAACCGCTCGTTGCACACGCCCCGTGGTAAAACCCTCGGTGGCTCGTCATCCATTAATGGCATGGTGTATGTGCGCGGCCACGCCTGCGATTTTGATCAGTGGTCGGAACTGGGCGCAACCGGGTGGGATTACCAACACTGCCTGCCCTATTTCAAGCGTGCAGAAACCTGGGAACAGGGCGCAGATGCTTACCGGGGTGGTGACGGACCTGTCGGCACCTGCAATGGCAATGGCATGCGTATGAACCCGTTGTATCAAGCCTTCATTGATGCCGGTAAAGATGCAGGCTATGGCGAAACCAGCGATTACAATGGTTACCGCCAAGAGGGTTTTGGCCCCATGCACATGACGGTTAAAAATGGTGTGCGCAGCTCGACGTCCAATGCGTATTTGCGTCGCGCCATGAAGCGCCCCAATTTGACGGTTATCACGCAGGTGCTGACCCGAAAGATTATGACAACCCACAGCGGTGATCAGGTTGTCGCTACCGGTGTTGTTTATGAACGCAAAGGCAAGACCCTGACCGCATTGGCCAATAAAGAAGTCATTTCTGCGGCGGGTTCGATCGGATCGCCACAACTGTTAGAACTGTCGGGTATCGGTGCTGCTGATGTTCTCGCACAGGCCGGCGTGCCGGTGGTGAAAGATTTGCCGGGCGTGGGCGAAAACCTGCAAGACCACTTGGAAGTGTATTTCCAGTACAAATGCCAGCAACCCATCACCCTCAACTCCAAGCTCAACCTGTTTAGCATGGGCTTGATTGGTGCCCGTTGGGTGCTCTTGCGTGATGGACTCGGCGCCAGCAACCATTTTGAATCCTGTGCCTTTATTCGGTCACGTGCTGGGCTGAAATGGCCAGACATTCAATTTCACTTTTTACCAGCAGCCATGCGTTATGACGGCAATGCGGCAGTCAAGGGTCATGGTTATCAGGTGCATGTCGGCCCTAACAAACCTCAGAGTCGCGGCAGCGTACACATTGTCAGCGATGACGCCACCCTGTCACCAAAGATTCAGTTTAACTATTTGACCGATCCGCAAGACGTTCAAGATTGGCGGAACTGCATTCGTCTGACCCGTGAAATTATGAGCCAACCCGCCTTGGCCTCCTATGCCGATGGTGAAATTCAGCCGGGCGCGGAGGTGCAGACTGACGAGCAGATCGATGCTTGGGTCAGACAGAATGTCGAAAGCGCCTATCACCCGTCCTGCTCTTGCAAAATGGGCAGCGACGACGACCCGATGGCCGTGGTTGACAGCCAGTGTCGTGTACGTGGCGTCGAACGGTTGCGCGTGGTGGATTCCTCGATTTTCCCCTCGATTACCAACGGCAACCTAAACGGCCCGACCATCATGGTGGCTGAAAAAGCAGCCGATATGATTTTGAACAAACCCGCACTGGCGTCAGTAAACGCACCCGTGTGGATTGCACCCGATTTTGAACACAGTCAGCGCTAGCTGATCGATATCGGAGATGGAATCGCCATCTCACGTAGGGACGGGCTACCCCCAGTTGGTTTGCCGTCATTAACCTGCGATTTTTTGCAATAAAACAAGGAACAAAACATGTTGTTTAATGTTAAGAAAGCCCTAAAGCCGGCAGCGATTGCCCTAACCGCCACCCTGTCAATGGGCACTATGGCTGCTCAAAACTGCAGTACCGTGCGTTTTTCTGACGTTGGTTGGACGGATATCACATCAACTACCGCTATCACAAGCGAGTTGGTACAAGGCTTGGGTTACACGCCTAAGACGCAGCTATTGTCTGTCCCTGTAACTTACACCTCTTTGGCTTCTGGCGACTTGGATGTATTTTTGGGTAACTGGATGCCAACCATGGAAGGCGATATCGCCACCTACCGCGAAGCCGGCACGGTCGACACCCTACGCGCCAACCTTGAAGGTGCTAAATACACCTTGGCCGTTAACCAAGCAGCCTATGACGGTGGTCTTAAGACCTTTGCTGACATCGCCAAGTTCAAGAGCGAGTTGAAGAACAAAATCTTTGGTATCGAGCCTGGTAACGACGGCAACCGTTTGATTCAAGACATGATCGACCAAGATGCGTTCGGCTTGCAGGGCTTCAAATTGGTTGAGTCTTCTGAAGCGGGCATGTTGTCTGAAGTACAGCGTGCAGAGCGTCGTAACAACTGGGTGGTTTTCCTAGGATGGGAGCCGCACCCAATGAACAGCAACTTTGACATTGCGTATCTTGAAGGTGGCGACGATTGGTTTGGTCCTAACTTGGGTGGCGCAACGGTCTATACCAACACCCGTGCTAACTATGCAACCGAATGCCCGAACATGGGTAAGTTGTTGAGCAACTTGTCGTTCACACTGGCTTCTGAAAATGAAGTGATGGCTGCCATTCTTGATGAAGGCAAAAAGCCAAAGGTTGCGGCAACTGAATGGCTCAAAGCCAATCCTGCGGTATTGGACAAGTGGCTTGAAGGTGTGACTACCATCGACGGCAAGCCTGGCCTTGCAGCAGTGAAGCAATACCTGAACATCTAATCTCGACGGTACATATACGACCGGCATTGGCCGGTCGTGTTTTTTTGCTAGACCTTTTTTTAACCCGTCAGCAGGGCAACCTGTTTATGACACCAGGTAACAAAATATGAATTGGATTACAGACCACAAGATCCCACTCGGTGAATGGATGGAAGCATTCGTTGATTGGCTCGTTGGCAATGCTTCTGGCTTTTTTGACGCCATCGCCATCTCGCTAGAATGGTTGATTTTGGGGATGACAGGCGTGTTGCAGTTTTTTCCTCCCCTTGCCTTTACTGCCATGGTGGCAGCCATTGCATGGTGGCTTCACCGATCGTGGGGCTTGGTTATTTTTTCGGTTGTCGCGCTGTTGGTCATTGCGAACCTTGGCTACTGGGTAGAGATGATCGAGACACTGGTGCTCGTGCTCATGGCGACCTTTTTGTCGATTGTCATCGGTATTCCCATTGGTATTGTGGCCGCACACCACCCACGCTTTCATGCGGGCATTCGCCCTATTATGGATTTGATGCAAACCATTCCAACCTTTGTGTATCTGATTCCAACCCTTATTCTGTTTGGCCTAGGCGTTGTGCCGGGGCTGATCTCTACCATTATTTTTGCCATTGCCGCGCCGATCCGATTGACGGCGTTGGGTATCAGCAGCGTACCCGAAGAGCTGCTAGAAGCCGGAAAGGCTTTTGGCGCCAGCAAGCGCAACCTGTTATTGAAAGTCGAGTTACCTGCCGCGATGCCGAGCATCATGGCTGGGGTGACCCAGTGCATCATGCTGTCATTGTCGATGGTGGTAATTGCCGCGTTGGTCGGTGCTGATGGCTTGGGTAAGCCAGTTGTGCGCGCCCTAAACACGGTCAATATCTCACAGGGCTTTGAAGCCGGTTTGGCCATCGTGCTATTAGCGATCTTGCTAGATCGCCTTTGCAAACAGCCTGAGCGTGTGGGGAGCCGACTATGAAAATGATTTCTATTAAAAACCTCGACGTGGTGTTTGGCGACAATACCGCAGAAGCACTCACGCTGTTGGATCAAGGGCTGAGCCGCCAAGAGATTATCGATAAAACCGGTTCTGTGGTGGGCGTTCAAAATGCCAGCTTGGACATTCATGAAGGCGAAATCTGCGTATTAATGGGTTTGTCTGGTTCGGGTAAATCCAGCCTGCTGCGCACCCTAAACGGCCTCAACCCCATTACCCGTGGCAGCATTATGATTCAGGATGATGGTCGGGAAATTGATGTGGCCAACTGCGATGCGGCTACCATGCGCCACCTGCGTACCAACCGCGTGTCGATGGTCTTCCAGAAATTTGCCTTGATGCCTTGGTTAAATGTGTTGGACAACGTGGCCTTTGGCCTTGAAATGAAGAACATCGATAAGAAAACCCGCCACAAACAGGCCATGGAAAAACTCGAAATGGTCGGTTTAGGTGAATGGGCGTACTCTATGCCCGATGAATTGTCTGGCGGTATGCAGCAGCGCGTAGGTTTGGCACGTGCGTTTGCAATGGATACTGACATTCTGCTGATGGATGAACCTTTTTCGGCATTGGATCCGCTCATTCGCGCCCAACTGCAAGATGAACTCATCGAGCTACAGCGCAATCTGAAGAAGACCATTCTGTTTGTGAGCCATGACCTAGATGAAGCCCTCAAAATCGGGTCTCACATTGGCATCATGGAATCTGCCAAGATCGTGCAGCATGGCGAGCCTGAAGATATTGTGCTGAATCCTGAAAATGCCTATGTGGAAAACTTTGTTGCCCACACCAACCCCCTCAATGTGTTGGCCGGTAAAACCTTGATGACCACGGTCGACAAGCTGACGGTGACTGATGGTCGGGTGGTGTTAGATAAAGCGCTAGGCCATTGGCTGACGTTGGATACGGACGGACGCATCCTGCAAGCGGGTTGTGGCGACAAGGTCTTGGCCTGTCATGCCTGGGTATCGGGTGATCCCGTGGTGGGCGAATTTCCGATGGCGTCTCCCGAAGTCAATATGAGAGATGCAGTGAACCTGCGATATGAAAGCCGACTGCCGGTATTGATTGTCGACGATGGAAAATTTGTGGGCGTATTAAAAGACAATAATTTTTATTATGCGCTGCTCGGAAAACACTTTATTGCGGATTAAACCGGTGTCGGTTAGCCACTCTATGAGCGCTGCTCACTGAGTGGTTCATATCCCACAGACACCACCGATCAATGCTGAACAAGTACCACGGGTTGGATAGCTTATGGAAAAAATTGAAGAAGTTCTGGTCGCACTGCGCCGCGTGATACGCGCCACCGATCTACATTCGAAGCATCTGGCGAAAACCACCGGCCTCACTGCGCCACAAATGCTGCTGATGCAGACCATTAAGAGCAAGGGCAATATGACGATTGGTGAATTGGCGACCTTTATGAGCCTCAGCCAAGCCACCGTCACCAGTATTGTCGATCGCTTAGAAAAGCGGCAGTTGGTTGCCCGCGAGCGGTCTACCACAGACAAACGTAAAGTACATGCCTTGCTCACTGACAGCGGTATCGCCGTATTGAAGTCGGCACCTATCCCTTTGCAGCACCAATTTACCCGGCAGTTTGATACCCTAGAGGCATGGGAACAGTCGATGATCATTGCGTCGCTACAGCGCATTGCCCACATGATGGATGCTCACAACATTGATGCGGCGCCGCTGTTAGATGTCGGTACCCTCGACCGCAACGAACGCGACGACGATTTGTCCTAGCACCCAGAGTAGAGCTGCTGGATACGCCTTGCCTGTTGCGCCATAATTGCCCTGTTGCGCCATAATAGTTGCTTCAATGTCTCGGTCGGCCAACATCAGGAGTCTGTCATGGCAGCATCACCGCAATACATCACCTTTATCACCGAACAATTGTCTCGCGTCGGCCGCGTGTCGTCACGGCGCATGTTTGGCTGTATCGGGTTTTATGTCGATGATGTGTTTTGTGCGATTGTGAACCGTGACAACGAATGCTTCTTGCGCACCGGCCCCCATAACCTGAACGACTTTCTGGACGCTGGCGCGCCACAATTTATGGCGTCTATGCCCTATTATCAGGTGCCTGAACAGGTGTTAGAAGAAGCCGACGATATGGCCGTGTGGACAGCGAAGGCGCGCAGCGCAGCGGTTGCGGCGCAATCCATCAAGCCCCAGACATCTAAAAAACCCAAGACATCTAAAAAGCCCAAGTAATCCGCAAATGCGCCACGTAGCGATTAGATACAGAATTTCATAAACCGTAAGGCATCAAAGTAATCATCGCATTCAAACTGCACGGTGTTGTCGTTGATCTGTTGCGCCCCAGGATAAAATCCCCGTTCATAAGCCATGCTGTGGTGTTTGTACTCTAGCTGCAATCGAAAGTGCTCGGGCAGTCCTGCGCGAAAGTCATCCAGTGGCCGTTGCAGCGCTTGGGTAACGCCCGCCCGAATCTCGGCCTGCACTTTTTTGGGTGACAACGACTGTACAGACAAGCCCGTGCCAGCGAAGGCTTCTACCGTTTCGATCGCAGGATCATAGGCCTTTACCACCCGCGCGAGTGCGGTATCGCCCGATACCAACACCGTGGGGCAACCATAATAAAGTCCGGTCATGCTGTTGATATGAAATTCTGACCACACTTGCCCGTTCACCGTCAGGCGGTGCACCGTTCGACCGCTCATGGTATGGCTTAACGGGTTGCCTTGCTGTGAGGCGGCACTGTGATAGCCCAGCATTATTGCGCGGTCCATGCCCTGATCGACACCCTGCATCATCGAGGTGGGATGGCCGCTCCAGCCGCGAATGATTTCAACCGACTCTGGCAAGGCCGACACAATGATATTGCGGGCAGAGGCATGGGCGTCTTTGACCAACACCTTGGTTGCACCAGCCTCTAATGCAGCCTCGCAGGCGGCGACCACTTCTGCGGTCATCAACTCACGAAATTCTTGGTAATCGGGGTCGGCCTTGTTGGTTTCACTGGGGCTACAAATACCTGCTACCCCTTCAATATCTGCACTAATAAATACGTTCATGCTGGTTTCCCTTTGGTTGTCTCTCGCCTATGGGTTTTTTATAGCACATTCAAAATGGCTGAACACTTGTAATCACACAAAACAATTCTACTATTTTAGTATCCCATCGGCGCTTTTAGGGGGTGTCTATGTTTCAGCAATTTATTCGGCAATGCACTCAAGATGTGCACCAAGCCCTTGAAAATGCCATTAATGAATTGGTTGCCCTACAAGAAAACGTGCTGACCACTGACCACATCCTGCTCGGACTGCTGTCTCAGAAGAATACCGAAGCCGTACACATACTGTCCCACCTGTTAGCCGACACCAAAGCGGGTATCAAAGGGCTGTCCAAAGCGGTCTATGATGGTCACGCGTTAGAAAAACAAACCACCGACGACAACCAAATTGTAGCCACTGCTGAAGTAGAAACCCTGTTTCGGGACGCGCTCAAGGTTGCCAAGTCTTTGGGTGATAGCTTTATCGGTACCGGTGCCTTGCTGATTGCCTTGGTTGAACAGGCCAACAGCGATACCGCCCAATGCTTGCGCAATGCCCGTTTGTCGTCAGACCAGATGCGTGAACAGCTCTACCGCTTGCGTAATGGCAAAACCCTAGACGCAGCTGATGATGAAGGCCGCCAAGACCCACTGAGTGCCTACACCACCGATCTGACAGAGATGGCCCGCAATGGGCTACTAGATCCGGTGATTGGCCGGGAGGAGGAGATCAGCCGTGTCATCCAAACCCTGTCGCGTCGCAAAAAGAACAACCCTGTGCTCATCGGCCAACCCGGGGTCGGTAAAACCGTGATTGTGGAAGGCTTGGCACAACGTATCGCCAATGCCGATATTCCTGAAACGCTGCGGGACCGCCGGTTATTGTCGTTGGATATGGCGGAGATCGTCGCCGGAGCCAAAATGCGGGGTGAGTTTGAAGAGCGATTGATGAGCGTCCGAGATGCCGTGATTGAAGCCAAGGGAAGCATCATTTTGTTTATTGATGAGTTGCATACGGTGGTCGGCGCTGGTGCTGGCGGTGTCGATGCGCCTGCCATTTTAAAGAGTGCACTTGAACGCGGCTCGTTACAGGTGATTGCTGCCGACACCCTGTCCGAATACCGCCGCTTTGTGGAACCCGACAAGGCGTTAGAACGCCGGTTCCAGCCTGTGATGGTCAACCCGCCTTCGATAGAAGACACCATCAAAATTTTAGCGGGTTTGGCGTCAGAATATGAGCGCCACCATGACATTCTTTATCACCGTTCAGCGCTAGAAGCTGCGGCGCGATTGTCAGATCGCTATATCGCAGACCGGCAGCTGCCCGACAAGGCGGTCGACTTGATGGATGAATCGGGCGCCCAAAAACATTTGCGGCGCTTGGCGATGTCTGACCCCATGGCACAGTTGGAGCGGGAGCGGCAGTCTCTGGTGGCCGACAAAACCCGCGCATTTGGACGGCAAGCCTTTGAACAGGTCGCCCGGTTGCAAATGGACATCTTGGCGCTTGAGCAGCGCATTGAAACCGAGCGCGGGTCACAACGCGCCCACAGTGGAAAAGACGATGCGGTGGTCACCGAAGACGATGTGGCTGCCGTGGTGGCGCGCCTGACCGGTATACCCGTTACCCGATTGACTGAAACTGAATCGGATAAGCTCGCCAACATTGAAGACAAGATTCACCAGCGCATTGTTGGTCAAGATGCTGCGGTTCAGGCGGTAGCCAATGCCATTCGCCGCAATCGTACGGGTATTTCAAAGACCAACCGTCCTATTGCCTCGTTTCTATTTTTGGGTCCTTCAGGGGTGGGTAAAACGGAACTCGCAAAGGCCTTGGCTGCGTTTTTACTCGATGACGAAACCCGCATCGTGCGTATCGATATGTCCGAATATATGGAACGTCATGAGGTATCTAAAATGATCGGCGCACCGCCAGGCTATGTGGGCTATGGCGAAGGCGGTCAGTTGACCGAACAGGTACGCAGGAATCCCTATACCGTGGTGCTGCTTGATGAGGTCGAAAAAGCCCATCCCGATGTATTTAATATGCTGCTGCAAATTCTCGAAGATGGCCGATTGACCGATGCGCAGGGTCAAACCGTGTCTTTTAAGAACACGCTGATCATTGGCACGTCAAATCTGGGTTCCGATGCCCTTATTTCTGACCGCAAACCAGTGGGGTTTATCTACTCAGATACGCCTAACTATGACGAGGCCCGTAAATCGGTACTCCATGAGGTGAAACGCTACTTTAAGCCTGAGTTTTTAAACCGGCTAGATGATGTGATTGTGTTTCACTATTTGTCAGAAGAACAGGTACGGCAGATTACCGAAAACCTCATCAACCGATTTGTGGCAGACATGGCCGATAGCGGCTTTAGGGTAGACATTGACGGGCCTGTGCTCGACAAGATTGCGCTCGATGGCTTTGTGCCCACCTATGGCGCGCGGCCATTACGGCGCGAGATTGAAACCCAGATTGAAAACCCCTTGGCGGCCATGATTGTTCGCAAAGCCTGTCAGCCAAACGATCACATACAGATACGGTTGGTACAGGGTGAGATTCAGTTTGATGTCAATCCGGTACCCTAGGGCTCCAGTGCCTTCTTAAAGGTGGGGGTTACCCGACCTTGCATGCGCTGTTCGAAGGCATAGGCCAATCCCAACAATCGGTCGTCTTGCCACGCTGCGCCAATAAACGACAATCCCACCGGCAACCCAGATACCAAGCCTGAGGGTACCGTGACATGCGGATTACCCGACACGGCTGCCGCCGATGTGCTGTCAATGTCGCTCGCATGGTTATCGCCCAATACCATATCGATAGACCAGGCGGGTCCACCCGACAGGGTCACAATCGCGTCAAGTTGGTGGTGGTGTAACAAGGCGTCAATGCCCTCAGTACCGGCTTTTTGACGAGCAAATGCCAAGGCCTGTAGATACTCTGGGGAGCTGAGATCGCCCTTTTGGGACGCGGCAATCAGGTGTTCTTGGCCAAAATAGCGCAGCGTGTCATGGTGGTGGGCTTCATTCCAAGCAATAAGGTCTTCGATACACCGCACTGGCACCGCATCAGGTGTACCGGCCAGATATTGATTGAGACCTGCCTTGTATTCGTAATAGAGCACAGCCAATTCGGCGTCGCTAAATGCATCGCTCGAGGCTGCCGCTAGGTCTTTAATGACCTCCGCGCCCGCTGCTTCTAACACTGCGATACAGCTATCGAGGTGTTGCACCAAACGCGGGTCTTTACTAGACCACTGGCGGGCAATGCCGATACGCGCGCCGACTAGGCTCTGTTGGTTTAACCGACTGGTAAAGTCGATCGTGCGACCCTTGCTGTCATCTGTCGATAGGTCAAGTGGGTCAGCGCCTGCCATGACTGCCAATAGCACGGCGGCATCGGTCACGGTACGCGCCATTGGGCCTGCCGTGTCTTGGCTTGCCGCAATGGGTATAATTCCGGTACGGCTCACCCAGCCTAGCGTTGGCTTAACACCCACGATGCCGTTGGTCTGTGCGGGACAAATAATAGAGCCATCCGTTTCGGTACCCACGGCGACCACGCAAAAATTGGCTGCAACGGCTGCGCCAGAGCCCGAAGATGAGCCGCAAGCACTGCGATTCAACACGTGTGGGTTGCGGGTGAGGCCACCCGCGCTAGACCAACCACTAATTGACCGGTTACCGCGGAAGTTGGCCCATTCACTGAGGTTGGTCTTACCTAGAATAATGGCGCCAGCGTCTCGAAGCCGCGCAACCACTGTGGCGTCTTGAGTCGCAAAATTGTCGGTAAGTGCTAACGAACCGGCGGTGGTGGGCATCGGGTCTTGGGTGTCGATATTGTCTTTGATTAACACAGGAATACCGTGCAATGACTGCAATGGCTTACCTGATAAGCGGTCATAGTCTAGCTGTCGTGCCTGACGCAAGGCATCGGGATTCAGCGCGATCACTGCATTCACCTCGCCATCCCATTGGGCTATGGTATCTCGATATTCCGTGATGACTTGCTCACAGGTTAGTCGTCCGGATCGGTAAGCAGACAATAGTTCTGCAATGGAATGTTCGGGCATAAACACCTCGTCATAGCGACTCAAGCCAAACCAAAACGGTGGGCGACAATGTGGCTTTTATTGCGCGGCCCTTGCTATGAAGGCGGCTCATGTCAACCGGTTTTCATCCTACCATAGCATACGAATTTGTCGCAGGGTGGCCAATATTGTCATAACTGCAGGCGGAGTTATTCTTTTTTGTTATAAACAAATCAGTATATATTCTTTGCTATAGGGCCAATTGCTTTGCATTATTAGTGGCTGAGACCCTGCGCAGCGCACCAGCGCTGACACACAATAGAAGAGCGCCTATCGAGCGCCTGCGAACAGGAGCCATCGCATGAAATTAGAGTCAATAGCGTTACACCACGGTTATGAATCAGAGGCCACTACCAAAGCCGCTGCAGTGCCGATTTATCAAACCACGTCCTACACCTTTGACGACACCCAGCATGGGGCCGATCTGTTTGATTTGAAGGTCGCGGGTAATATCTATACCCGCATCATGAACCCGACCACCAGTGTGCTCGAACAACGGGTCGCGGCGATGGAAGGCGGTATTGGCGCTTTGGCTGTTGCCTCTGGCATGGCTGCTATTACCTACGCCATTCAAACCCTGTGTTCGGTGGGTGACAACATTGTTAGCACCAGCCAACTCTATGGCGGCACCTATAACCTGTTTGCCCATACATTTCCACGACAGGGCATCGAATCTCGGCTGATCTCAGCCAATGATTTTGAAGGGTTTGAAGCGGCGATAGATGCCAACACCAAGGCGGTGTTCTGTGAATCCATTGGCAACCCTGCTGGTAACATTGTAGACATCAAGCGTTTGTCTGAAATCGCCCACCGTCACGGTGTACCGGTGATCGTCGACAACACGGTTGCAACGCCCTATCTATGCCGTCCGTTTGAATTGGGTGCCGACATTGTGGTGCATTCATTAACCAAATACATTGGCGGCCATGGTACTTCAATAGGCGGCATTATTGTCGACTCCGGCACCTTTGATTGGGTCGCGAACAAAGACCGCTTCCCGGTAATGAATGAGCCCGATCCTTCTTATCATGGTGTGGTCTATACCGAAGCCTTGGGTGCTGCAGCCTATATTGGCCGATGTCGCGTGGTACCGTTGCGCAATACCGGTGCTGCGATATCCCCGATGAACGCTTTTCAAATCTTACAGGGCTTAGAAACACTCGGATTGCGCATGGAACGCCATTGTGAAAATGCCGAAAAAGTGGCCGCCTATCTACAAGCACACGACAAGGTCTCTTGGGTGAACTATGCCGCATTGCCTGACAGCCCCTATTTTGAAACCGCTAAAGTGATCTGTGGTGGCAAAGCCTCTGGTATTTTAAGTTTTGGTATCAAGGGAGGCATCGCTGCCGGCAGTACCTTTATCGACTCACTGAACATGATTCTGCGCTTGGTCAACATTGGTGACGCAAAATCATTGGCTTGCCACCCAGCCTCGACCACACACCGACAGTTAGGTCCCGATGAGTTGGCCTCTGCTGGTGTGAGCGAAGACATGGTGCGGATATCGGTGGGTATTGAAAACATCGATGACATCATCGCGGATATTGCGCAGGCGCTGGACAAAGTCGCCTAAAGTCATCTGCACCATCACAGGCTCGGCCCATAAAAAAACCCAGGACTTCCTGGGTTTTTTTGTCTGCACTACGCAGTCTTATTAGCCACCAATATCCGTATGGCGAAGCAAGGCGTCTACCTTGGGTTCCCTACCCCGAAAGGCGACAAATAATTCCATGGCGTCTTTACTACCGCCCTGGCTGAGGATCTCATCGTAAAATGCTTTCCCGGTCGCTGGGTCAAAAATGCCCTGTTCTTCAAACAGTGAAAAGGCATCAGCACTGAGCACCTCGGCCCATTTGTAGCTGTAGTAACCTGCAGCGTAACCCCCTGCGAATATGTGGCTAAAGCCATTTTCGAAACGATTTTCAGCAATGACTGGCACCACACAGACCCGCTTGCGCACCGCAGCCAATGTCGCACGGACTTCCGCGATAGTGGGCGCAGCCGTCAAGCTATGTAGCTCAAAATCGAACAAGCCAAATTCAAGCTGTCGCACGGAATGCATGGCTGATTGAAAGTTCTTAGCAGCCAACATTTTATCGAGCAAAGCCTTAGGCAATGGCGCACCTGTGTCTACATGGCCAGAAATAAAGGCCAAGGATTCAGGCTGCCAGCAATAGTTTTCCATAAACTGGCTCGGCAATTCGACCGCGTCCCACGCCACGCCGCTGATACCGCTCACGTCTGCCACTGAGATCTGGGTCAGCATGTGGTGCAGTCCATGGCCAAATTCATGGAACAGGGTGGTAAGGTCGTCGTGGGTAAGCAGCGCCGGCTTATCGCCATCCGGTGCTGAAAAGTTGCAGTTTAAGTAGGCCACCGGCAGTTGCGGGCCAGTTGCCGTATCGCGTTTGGTGCGACACACATCCATCCAAGCGCCACCGCGCTTGCCGATACGGGCATAGAGGTCCACATAGCAACCGGCGATTGTCTGACCGTCGCGGATCACGTCAAAATACTGCGCATCGGCATGATAGGTCGCCACGCTGTGATTGGCTTCAAAATGAATACCAAACAGGCGGTGGCAGACTTCAAATAAGCCTTTCAAGGCTTGCGGCGCGGGGAAATAGGGGCGAATCATTTCCTGCGACACCGCATAACGGCGCTCCCGCAGCTGTTCGCCTACCCACGCAAGGTCCCAGGCAGCCAGCTCAGCCAAACCCAATTCGTCTTGCGCGAAGGCGATAAGCTCGGCAACTTCTTGTTTGGCTTGGGGCACCGAACGATCGGCTAACTCATGTAGAAAGCCCAGCACCTGGTCCGTGGAGTGCGCCATTTTTTCGGCCAAACTCACTTCTGCATAATTCTGATAGCCCAACAAGGCCGCTTGCTCGGCTTTTAATGCCAAGATGCGCTCGATGAGGGGTCCATTGTCCCACTGACCCGCTTGGGGGCCTTGATCAGAAGCGCGGGTTACAAAGGCCGTCGCCACCTGCTGTCGTAATGCACGGTCGTTGGCATAGGTCATAATGGCAATATAGGCAGGCGCATCCAAGGTCACCAGCCAACCCTTTAGGTCGCGCGCTTTCGCCGCGTTAGCCAGCTGGGTCATGGCTGATTCTGGCAAGCCATCCAATGCGGCTTCATCGGTAATGTTAATGGTCCAGCCTTGGGTGGCATCTAATACGTTATCTTGAAACTGGTTGCCCAATTCACTCAGCGCTAAGGCGATTTCAGCAAACCGCTCGCGGGCTTTTTGTGGCAGGTCGATACCCGACAACCTAAAGCTGAGCAGCGCGTTTTTAACTGCTTTGGCCTGCGGCCCGTCTAACGCTGCCACGTCCAATGCTGTATAGCGGGTAAACAGCGCTTGGTGCTGGCCTACTGTTGTGTGAAATTCAGAGATCATCGCCAAGGCCTCTTTGTAGGCCTCACGCAATGCGGGGGTATCCATCACATGCGCCAGATGGCCAATAGGAGACCACGCCTGACTCAAACGGTCGTGAATGGCTTCCAACGGCTGCAAAAAGTTGGCAGCAGTCGGCGATTGGGGGTCTGCAGCCAAGGCATCAATCGCGGCTAAGGTTTCTTGGGTTAATTGCTTTATCGCCGGTACAACATCGGCAGCCGTTAAGGCGTCAAAGGGTGGCAACCGGTTAGATTGCAACAGAACATTGGTCATGTGAATTCTCATGCGAGGTTCTCAACGACAAGCGCCGAGAGCGGTGAAGTTAGGATAGATGGCGCAATAATACCTCAGGGGCTGTGACAGGTACATCCGTGTCACGTGGCGCCTGCAGGCTTAGGCGACTTTCACCGCCAGATGCCTGCGGTAGTCCTGCTGCAATGCAATAAAATCGGCATTACCAAACAAGCCATCATGCCCCTGTGTGAGGGTATGCACGCAGTTGCTCACCCTGATATCAAGGCTGTTGGCAAAGGCATCTCCTAGCATTTCGTGCACCAACAAATTGGCGTGTGTGATGTCATGGTTCCACAAGCTGACACCCAAGCACATGTGGAAAATGTCATTCATTTCTTCGATCAGCCGATGGACGAGGTAGGCAGCAGCGACTGACTTAATGAGGCCATTGGGAATGTCAGGCATATCAGGTGGGTTCATAAAAAAAGACTCTGCCACGACCAGTGTCTTTTCTATATAGGCGTCGAGTGATTTCAAGCCAGCTTCACGCCGAACGTCCATGATTAAATCAGGCGCGTGTCGGGTATATACGAGCGTGAAGCGCTCCAACTTATCAGTTTGATCATCGCCCGAGAGCCGGATGCTGCGGTGTAACAAGGGCCCCTTGTCTGCTAGGTAATGGCGCAACCCTTGCTCAGTTTGATCCCTCGCTATGTCGTTCTCAATGAGTTTACGAAGCTTTACTGCTGTCATGAAATATCCTCGACAGTATATGGGACTCACGAAGTCCACTGTGGTTCATCATCATGTGTTAACAAGTTGATCCAAATACCAAGCCCGCATAAGGCAACAGCAGGCTGTTCAGTATCGGTGTAATAGACGCCATTTTGCAGATGACCATAAAATGGGCTGTTACGAACCGCTTTTAAAGGACAGTTATTACATTGATAGAGGCAGTATAGTGGCATATTCTGGTTTTTGAACTCAAAAATAGAATATTTGTTGCTTCCGATTTCACGGGAGCTAAAACCTACATTTCAAGGGGTTTTAGATGCCCTTCTGCCAAAATTGCTGGGGTTGCGCGGCCTAAACGCTGCAGAAATATTGATAGTCGGCCTAAAAGATGCTTTAAGTCGCCCTACAAAATGACATATACTGACATGGAACAATTTTTCTAGCTTGAGTTTATGTCTGACAACAGGATGGCTGCTCACGGCATCTGTCTATAATAAATACAAGTTGTACGTACGGGATTTCTCACAACCTAATCGTTGTTGGGCTTACCAAATCTGAGGTGTTTAATGCTTGGTTCAAAATTTTCGCGACTCCTATTCGGTCTCGCGCCTTTAGTTGCGTCCACGTCAGCATCCGCTGAATGGATACTCAATATGACGCCGGGTGTGACTGATGTCAGCCGGTCCGTCTATAACTTACACATGGTTATCTTCGCTATTTGCGTGGTGATTGCTGTGGTTGTCTTTGGCGTCATGTTTTATGCCATGCTCAAGCACCGCAAATCCCAAGGCGCAGTAGCGGCAAACTTCCATGAAAACACGATGGTCGAAATTATTTGGACAGTGATCCCTTTTGCTATCTTAATCGGCATGGCGATTCCTGCGACCAAAACGCTCACAGAGATTTACGAAGTAGAAGCTTCTGAAGTCACTATTGAGATCGTCGGTTACCAGTGGAAGTGGCACTATCGCTACATCAATGAAGATCCTGATCAGGAGATTTCATTCTTTTCAAACCTCAGCACCCCGATCGATCAAATTGGTCTTAACGCTACCGCTGAAAAAGGTGAGTTTTACTTGTTAGAAGTAGACGAGCCACTGGTATTGCCAACCAATACCCGCGTACGCTTTTTGATCTCTGCGAACGATGTTATCCACGCATGGTGGGTACCTGATTTGGCAGTTAAGAAAGACGCTGTACCTGGCATCGTTAACGAAGCCTGGACCAAGGTAAACAAAGAAGGTGTTTATCGTGGACAGTGTGCAGAGCTTTGCGGAAAGAACCACGGCTACATGCCTATCGTGGTTGACGTGAGAAGCCCTGAAGAATTTGCTGCATGGCGTGATGAGAAGTTGGGCTTGGCTGCCAACGAAGCTGCGCTTAGCGAGAAAACGGATTGGACGCTTGATGAACTTATGGTTCGCGGTGAAACCACATACAACACTTTCTGTGCTGCGTGTCACCAAGCTACAGGTCTAGGTATTCCAGGTGCGTTCCCAGCACTGGCGAACAGCCCGGTTGCATTGGGTCCTGTAAATGAGCATATCAGAATGGTCGTAGAAGGGGTTGCTGGTACAGCAATGTCTGCATTCGGCAAACAGCTTTCTGATACTGATGTCGCTGCCGTGGTTACGTATGAACGTAATGCATGGGGCAACAACACTGGTGATTCGGTAACGCCTCAGGATGTTGCGGCATTCCGGGCGGGACAATGAGGAGAACAAAATGACAGCAGCACACACTGGTTCCGACCATCACGGCCCAGCCAAAGGGCTGACCCGTTGGTTGTATACCACTAACCATAAAGACATCGGCACGCTGTACCTCTGGTTCAGCTTGTCCATGTTCTTCCTCGGCGGCATCTTTGCCATGGTTATCCGTGCCGAATTATTCCAGCCTGGCCTACAGTTGATCCAGCCTGAATTTTTCAACCAGATGACCACCATGCACGGCTTGATTATGGTGTTTGGTGCCGTAATGCCTGCCTTTGTTGGCTTGGCTAACTGGATGGTACCCATGATGATTGGTGCGCCAGATATGGCGTTACCGCGCATGAACAACCTGAGCTTTTGGATTCTACCCTTCGCTTTCGCGATGATGATAAGCACCCTGTTTATGGATGGTGGTGCACCAAACTTCGGTTGGACATTCTATGCGCCCTTGTCGACCACCTATGCGCCACCGAGCGTGACGTTCTTCATCTTTGCTGTCCATATCATGGGTGCATCGTCGATCATGGGCGCGATTAACATCGTTGCAACCATCTTCAACATGCGCGCACCAGGTATGACATGGATGAAGATGCCACTGTTCGTTTGGACTTGGTTGATTACGGCTTACTTGTTGATCGCCGTTATGCCAGTTTTGGCAGGCGTTGTGACCATGATGTTGATGGATATTCACTTCGGCACAGCGTTCTTTAACGCTGCCGGTGGTGGTTCACCGATTCTATTCCAGCACGTGTTCTGGTTCTTCGGTCACCCTGAAGTGTACATCATGATTTTGCCAGCCTTTGGTATCGTATCTGCGATTATCCCAGCGTTTTCGCGCAAGAAGCTCTTTGGTTACGCATCAATGGTATACGCGACCAGCTCGATTGCATTCTTGTCGTTCATCGTATGGGCGCACCACATGTTTACAGTGGGTATTCCCTTGGCAGGTGAGCTGTTCTTTATGTACTCCACCATGCTGATTGCAATCCCGACTGGCGTCAAAGTCTTTAACTGGATCGCGACCATGTTCCGTGGCTCGCTAACCTTTGAAACCCCGATGTTGTTTGCGGTGGCCTTCGTGGTGCTGTTCTCTATTGGTGGATTCTCAGGCTTGATGTTGGCGATCGCGCCGGCTGACTTCCAGTACCATGACACCTACTTCGTAGTGGCACACTTTCACTATGTATTGGTACCAGGTGCGATCTTCTCCATTATGGCGGCGGTCTACTACTGGTTGCCTAAGTGGACAGGTTTCATGTATGACGAAAAGCTCGGCAAGATTCACTTTTGGCTGTCTTTCGTTGGGGTTAACGTTACCTTCTTCCCACAACACTTTATCGGTCTAGCCGGTATGCCACGTCGTATTCCAGACTACGCATTACAGTTTGCCGATATGAACATGATCTCAAGTTTGGGCGCGTTCTTGTTCGGCGCGAGCCAGCTGATGTTCCTTTATGTGGTGATCAAGGCGATCCGTGGTGGTGAGAAAGCACCTGATAAGCCATGGGAAGGTGCGGAAGGCTTGGAGTGGACTATTCCATCTCCAGCCCCATACCACACGTTTACGACGCCCCCTAAAGTCGATTAATTAGCAGGAAATGACACGGTAATGGCAGAACAGAGCAAGCATCGCAGTATCATTATTAAATCACTGACCGCAGTGGTTATGATGCTTGCTTTTGTATTCTACGGTTTGGTGCCCATGTACGACTTGATTTGTGAGTGGACAGGGGTAACGGGACGTACCGGTGGTGTCTATGAAGAAACCACCCAGGTCGATGTACAAGAACGCACCATTACCGTGCAGTTTTTAGCAATGAATAACGAAGGTATGCCTTGGGATTTTTATCCCAATGTCCGCACCGTAAAGGTCCATCCTGGTGAGTTCACCACGGTGTCTTTTCATGCTGGCAACAACAGCGATAAGACCATGATGGCACAGGCGATACCCAGTGTTAGCCCGTTCCAAGGTGCGAATTACTTTCACAAAACGGAATGCTTTTGTTTCAAACAACAAACACTAGCTGCAGGTGAAGCCGAAGATATGGCACTGCGCTTTATGATTGATCCAGAACTTCCAGACACGATTGATACACTGACTTTGTCCTATACCCTGTTTGATATTACTCAGGTTGCGGCAAACGGAGAAAAAAATGGCCAGTGAAACACAGACTGAAACCTATTACGTTCCCGAGCAAAGCAAGTTGCCGATTTGGATGGCAATTGGCATGGCCACCACAGTAACTGGTGCTGCCCTCTGGATGAATGGCAGCAATGCGATGATGTTCCTTGCAGGTTGCTTGGTACTCGCCGCCACACTTTATCAGTGGTTTAGTATTCAGATCACAGAAAACCACCAGGGTCTTGCCGGTCCACAGCTCAAGCGCAGCTATGTATGGGGCATGGGCTGGTTCATCTTTTCTGAAGTGATGTTCTTTGCCGCCTTCTTTGGTGCCCTGTACTACGTTCGGGGCCTCAATATTCATTGGCTGGCTGGTGAAGGCGCTTTTGAAAGTACCCAGATGTTGTATGACAACTTTACCGCATCCTGGCCTTTAATGAGTAACCCAGACAATAGCTTGTTCCCGGGACCTGAGGACGTGATTCATGCCACGGGTTTGCCGTTGATCAATACCATTTTGCTGTTGGCTTCGAGTATCACCTTGACGATTTCGCACCACGCGTTAATCGCCGGTAAGCGCAAGCCGATGCAAATCTGGTTGGGTGTCACCATCCTATTGGGCTTGTTGTTCTTGTATTTCCAAGCCATTGAATACCATGAAGCCTATACTGAATTGGGTCTTACCCTAAATTCAGGCATCTATGGTACCACCTTCTTCATGTTAACTGGTTTCCACGGTGCACACGTCACCATTGGTACCTTCATGTTGATCGTGATGTTCTTCCGTGGACAGAAAGGCCACTTTAAGTCTGAAGACCATTTCGGCTTCCAAGCTGCGGCTTGGTACTGGCACTTTGTCGATGTGGTATGGGTTTGCTTGTTTATACTCGTTTACTGGATATAACCACGCTCAGTATTGACCGGACCAAGGCGCAACCACTGCTAATTGTCCGGTCAATGCTCCTACGATCAGCAGCACAATCAAACTAACGCCTATGGCGATCCGAATCCAAAGAATCCAAACCAAGCGTTTCGGGTTTTTATGTGTTAGTAATGACTGTAGACCCGTCCCTAGCGTGACAAGCATTAAAATGATCAGCACAATGATCAATATTTTTAACATAGTAGGATTCCTGTATGCGGTCCCGATTGGCAATGTGGTGGTATCAATGGTGGCTGTTCGCGCTGTTGGCGACTTTCGTGCCCTTTACCGCGTCGCTGGGGTTTTGGCAGTTAAGCAGAGCTGACCAAAAGACTCAACTATTAAACGCGCAAGCGGCGCAATCGTTCGCAACGCCACAACCGCTATCGCAGTCCTTGGTGGCTTTTTCTCCAGTACATCTCACGGGAAGACTCACCGACCGCTATTACTGGTGGGACAGCCGCACCTTAGACGGCGCCGTTGGATTTGAATTGTTGGTGGTGGTTGCCTTAGATCAGGGACCTTATCAAGAGGCACTGGTCAATCTGGGTTTTGTTGCCGATACGCATTACCGCCGACAAATGCCAGACCTGCCAGAATTGCCAGCGATTATTGATTGGAACGCACAGGTAAGAGAGATTGACCTACACTGGCTTGAACAACAGCTGTTGCCCGTTCAAACTGATGTCTTTGGCGATGACATGGCACCCGTACTGTTTGAAATAGATCCCGATGCCGCTGAGGCATTGGATCGCAACTGGAAACAAACTGTCATTGGCCCTGCGCGTCACCTAGGTTATGCCGTGCAGTGGTTTATGTTATCGGGCGTGCTGCTAATTGGCGCCTTGTTGTTATTGTACAAACACCGCACCCGTACCCTTTAAAACAGGATAATGAGCATGGTCGATACCGCCCCAACCAACAACCCCAATAAGGGCAAGTTATTAGCCGCCTTGATTTTAGGCGTTCCGCTGTTGCTGATGGCACTGGCTACCTTTATGTATACCAGTGGCTGGATGTCCCCAGGTGGGCGGGTAAACAATGGCCTGTTGTTCACGCCTGTCATACCGCTAGAACAATTAACGATCAGTAACGGTGACGCCCTAGCCTCTGAAAAATGGCAATTTATCTTGCGTGTGGAAGGGACGTGCGATGCGGACTGTGATGCATGGGTCGTAACCCTTCGTCAACTGCACGTTGCCCTAGGTAAAAATGAAGGCCGCGTTGAACGGCTGTATCTGTCGGACCATCCAGCGCCTGCGTCGGTTACCAGTGTTGGCTACTACCGCACGGTGATTGGTAAATTGACACCACTAGACCAGCTGACCAAAACGCCGCCCACGGACAATATTGGTATTTTTGTATCGGATCCTCTGGGTAACATCATGATGTACTATTCTTTAGAAGCCAGTCCAAAAGATATTATTGAAGACATGAAAAAGCTCTTAAAACTGTCGATGGTAGGATAAGACCATGATCGAACATTCGCCTAACCCCGCTGCCATTAGACGCTTGCGTTGGCTCATCGTGATCACCCTGATCGCAACACTGTCAGTGATCGTATTGGGTGCCTTTACGCGATTGGCAGACGCCGGTTTGGGCTGTCCAGACTGGCCGACCTGCTATGGTCACCTGTGGGTGCCCAATTCTGCTGATGATATCGCCACCGCTAACCAAGCTTTTCCGGATACCCCCGTTCTAGCCGGTAAAACCTGGCCTGAGCAATTCCACCGCATTCTTGCATCGTCACTGGGTCTGTTGTGTTTGGTTGTTCTGTTCCAAGTCTTGCGTTATTTCCCCCGCAAGGTCTGGTCACTACAGGTGACTTTGTTAGGGCTCCTCATATTATCGACCATCGTTCGCGCCTTCATTGGTCACCAGCTCGACATCCTGCTCATTATTATGGTGCTGCTCTATTTCAGCAGTCTGGCATTTGTGCCGTGGCAGGCAAAGGGTCTCAACCTGCGCCTCCCGCTGTTCGTGGCGGGTTGGGTCGTGTTGCAGGGTTTGTTTGGTATGTGGACCGTTACCCTAAAACTGTGGCCGCAAGTGGTCACCCTGCATTTATTAGGCGGCTTTACGCTACTGTCGGTTTTGTGGTGGCAATCATTGCGACTGACAGCGATCAATATGGCCGCACTGATCGCACCGATTAAAACCCTCGCGCAGGTCGGTTTGGTCGTGGTGGTGATCCAAATTACACTCGGTGGTTGGACCACGTCTAACTATGCCGCGCTGGCTTGTCCTGACCTGCCCTATTGTCAGGGACAGCTATGGCCAGATCCTGATTTTGCTGAAGGCTTTAACGTCTTGCAGCATGTAGGTCCCAATTATTTGGGTGGCCAGATGGATAACGGGGGCCGCGTTGCGATCCACCTTGCCCACCGCATCGGCGCTATTACCGTTACTCTGGTGCTGGGATGGTTGGCTTTTGCCCTGTATCGCCTACGCAGTAAAAAACTGGCCCTGTTGCTCGCAACGGTGCTGACTACGCAGGTCGCCTTAGGCATCAGCAACGTGGCGTTTTTCTTGCCATTGCCGGTTGCCGTACTGCATAACCTGTTTGGTGCCCTGCTGCTGCTCACCCTAATTACCATTAATTACTGTGCTACCGAGAGGTCTGACAATGACTGATACCACGCCACAATCATTCGGCTACTGGCAGGACTACCTGTCAATAACCAAACCCAAGGTCGTCGCCTTGATGATCCTAACTGCAGTGGTAGGCATGTTGCTGGCGGTAGAGGGGCGTCCTGATGTCGTCTTGATGCTGTGGGCAAATCTGGGTATTGCACTGGTGGCCGGTGGTGGCGCAGCCTTTAACCATGTCATTGACGCCAGAATCGACAAGCAAATGGCCCGTACCCGTTTACGTCCCATTGTCACCGGTAAACTATCCGAATTTCAAAGTCTGTTGTTTGCCATTGGCATTACCGTGCTTGGCATGGTGATATTGGCACTGTTTGTCAATGCGCTAACCGCTTGGCTTACCCTGGCCTCGTTGGTGGGCTACGCCTTTATTTATACTGGCTACCTCAAGCGCGCTACCCCGCAAAACATCGTGGTCGGTGGCTTAGCTGGTGCAGCACCGCCACTGTTGGGCTGGACGTCGATGACGGGAAGTATCGATGCCTATCCCTTGATATTGGTGTTGATGATCTTTATATGGACGCCACCCCATTTTTGGGCCTTGGCTATCTACCGTGTTGATGATTACCGCAAAGTGGGTATTCCCATGTTGCCTGTCACCCATGGGATTCCCTATACCCGTCTTCAGATTCTGCTGTATTGCTTCATCTTATTGGCAGTAACGCTGTTGCCGGTTGCTACGGGCCACAATGGCTTGATTTATTTGGTGGCAGTCACCTTACTGAACTTTCGTTTTATTTGGTGGGCTTGGCAACTGCGTGGCTCAGAACAGCGGCAAATTGCCTTCACCACATTCAAGTTTTCAATCAACTATTTGATGTGGTTGTTTGTGGCGCTGCTGATCGACCACTATTGGACGATACGGTTTTTTTAACCAACTGGTCGACACCCGAGTCAATGAGGATTGCTGAGTAAAATGAATAAGTCAGTCGTAATGACAGTGGTGGTGTTGGTCGCCGTGATGGTGGGCTTAGTAGGGACGCAGTTCTACCGCTATTCCCATCCCAGCATTGAGCCCCTGTCACCAGAGGTGTTGTCTCAATATGGGGCGGTGCTCTATCAAGCGCCCCGCGCCATACCCGAGGTGGCCTTGATCACCCAAGATGACCAGCCTTTCGACTTTTCTGCGCTTCAGGGCCAATGGAGTCTGCTCAATTTTGGCTTTACCCAGTGCGCTGACATTTGTCCGGTGAATATGGTGCAAATCAACCAAACCCAGCAGCGCCTATTGGATTTGCAGATGCCTAGCATTGGCAAGTTTTTGGTGACCCTCGACCCAGAACGAGACACCACCGCGGTGCTCAAGGCTTATATCCAAGGCTTTGGCGCTCATTGGACGGCTATGCGTGTGGAAGAACCCGGCCTAACCGCCTTTGCACAAAGCTTGAACACGGTGTTTTTTATCGACAAGTCGATCGGTCATGGCGACCACGGCTATACCGTCGATCACAGTGACAATCTGGTGTTGATAAATCCTGATGGGAAAATGGTAGGCATCTTTCGGCCACCGCATACCCCGGTGGCCATGGCCGCTGTGATTAGCAACCTGATGAAAACTCAGCCTTAATCGGCAGCGATCTGATCCTCATCCGACACGGCGGGTGAGTCTGGATCCGCGTCTGCCTCTGACAGATCCAACCACTGGTTGATCTTGGCGCTGAGGACCTCAATACCCTGCTTTTTCAAAGACGAAAACAACTGCACACTGACCAAATCGGCACTGCCGGCCATGTCTTTTCTAATCTGCAATAACGTTGCCTGTGCGGCGCCACGTTTCAATTTATCTGCCTTGGTCAGCAAAATATGGCAAGGCAAACCTGAAGCAACGGCCCAATCGAGCATATCGACGTCAAATTCTTTTAAGGGGTGTCGTATATCCATCAGCAACACCAAACCACGCAGCGATTGGCGCTTTTGCAAATATTCTTCGAGGTGTTGGTCCCAATCTGCTTTGGTGGTTTTTGCCACGCGCGCAAAGCCATAACCTGGTAGGTCAACAATACGCTGTACCATATTACCCATGGTGAAAAAATTGATCAGCTGGGTGCGGCCCGGTGTTTTACTGATACGGGCTAACTTGGTTTGTTGTGCCAACGTATTCAAAGCACTGGATTTGCCTGCGTTAGACCGACCCGCAAAAGCCACTTCAGCACCGATATCTGGCGGACACTGGGTCAACTTTGCGGCACTGGTCAAAAATCTTGCTTGGTGGAAATTCACCGTTGGTTTTACTGTCATGACAATCCGGGCCTATGGTGGCTATGGGTAACGGTGTTGAACTATCCCGATTAAGGGTCGACATTCAAACACCCCAAATAATGGTGGGTAGTTTAACGATTCCAATGCAAGACCGACAGCATCATTTTCAGAGTGACCTAGCGCAAACTGTCAGACTTTTTTGCCTTCGTCCGTTGCGGTTTAATGGACTTCCTTGGAACTTCCTACATATAATAGCGCCCCAAGAATTTACAGTGTGGCAGACCAATTTCTGCCAGCACAGTGTTAAACACTTTTGATCTAAACTTCAGGAAACATCATGAGACATTTTATCACAGTAATCGCCATGACTTTGGCAACGATGGGTTTTGCTCATGCAGCGGGTAACATTACTGCAGGACAAGGCAAAGCAGGTATGTGTATGGGCTGCCACGGCATGGACGGCAACAGCATGGTGCCTATGTTTCCTTCATTGGCTGGCCAGAATGAGCGTTACATCGCCAAGCAGCTACGTGATGTGAAGTCAGGTGCCCGCGTTATCAATGAAATGACTGGATTGGTAGGCGCACTTCAGGATCAAGATTTTGAAGACCTAGGCGCATTTTACTTCACTCAGGTAGCCAAAGCGGGCCAGGGTGCAGATGCGGCACTAGCAGAATTGGGCAAGACACTGTACATGGGCGGCAATGCAGAAACGGGCGTAGCCGCTTGTGCCGCATGTCACTCGCCAACAGGTAAAGGCAACTCAGCTGCCGGTTACCCGAGCTTACAGGGTCAACACGCACCTTACGTGGTTGCTCAGTTGAAGAAGTTTCGCGAAGGTGCCCGTCATAATGGCGCAGCGACTGCCGCGGTGCGTATCAATGATGGCGACACCCGCATGATGCGTGACATCGCTTTCAAATTGAAAGACTTTGAAATTGATGCATTGGCAGCCTACGTTGCTGGTATGTAAACGTTTGCAAAGTTCATGAAGAAAGCGGCCCATGCCGCTTTTTTTTGCGGTGGCATTTGGCATAATAACTATCGGTCAACCATGGCCCTGATTTTTTTTGGAGTATGACTATGCGTAAAACAGTTTTCGCCATCATGGCACTTGTGTCGGCATTGACAGTAACCTCTGTGGCTGCTGAAACCTTTGTTGCGGGTAAGCACTACAAAGTATTAGACGAGCCGTTACCGGTCGTGATGCAACAGGGCAAGACCGTTGCTGTATGGGAATATTTCTCTTACCTGTGTGGACACTGTTTTAACTTTGAAAAGCCGGTCCTTGCTTGGGCAGAACAGTTGCCTGAAGCCGTACATTTTGAGCAGGTCCCTGCGATTTTTAACAGCAGCATGATTCCTGGCGCCCAAACCTATCATGCGCTTCAGGTGATGGGTGTGGACAAAGACCACCGTATCAGCCAAGGCATCTACGACGCTATCCACTTGGCAGGTATCCCTGCTAAGAACCTCGGTCACTATACCGCCTTGGTAAAGAACCTAGGCGTTGATGCAGACTTGTTTACCAAAACAGCCAGCTCGTTCACGGTTAACGTGCGCGTGAATCAGTCTAAATCAGCCACCTACGGCGGCCGTTTAGAAGGTACCCCGAGTTTGTTGATAGCAGGCAAGTACATGATCATCTCAAATGAATATGTGCCTGGTTTCGATGCGGTATTGGCTGTGGCCGATTATTTGATCGCACAAGAACTGGCCAAGTAAGTCTCGAGGGGCTGTCCTGTTGGATAGCCCCTGCTTTCGCTCGCTTCCGCAATCCCTTCTGCTGTCCCTGCTTCTCTCCCTGCTTCTCTCCTTGCTACAACCGATCTACCACAGCGTTTTCATGGGTACGCGCCCAACCCTGTGTCGGCACCCATCACCCCGATAACCCAACAGGGCACCAGAATCACAATACCTTTTTGTGCAGAACGCCTATAATGATGGTGCTCGACACAGTTTATTTCTAGGTGGCCCACATGACAATGCTACAACCTGAACCGGTAGCCAGTGAACTCAGCGCTCTTGCGATCAGTCCACCGGAATCTCTGCGTCTACTGAGTTTGAATGTTCAGGTCGGCATTTCTAACCGCAGCCTCCAGCATTATCTTTCTACCCTGTGGCAACACCTGTTGCCCTCAAGTGTACGCATGTCCACTTTGGACAAGGTTGGTGGCTTACTCAAGCCGTTCGATATCGTTGCGTTGCAGGAGGTTGATGGCGGCAGTTTTCGCAGTGGTTTCCATTGCCAAGCCCGCTGGTTATCACAGCACGGGGGTTTGCAGCATTGGCATGTACAAACGAACCGCGACCTAGGGTTCTGGGCACAACATTCCAATGCCGTACTGAGCCGACAAAAAATGCAATCGGTCGTTGAACACACCCTGCCTGGTTTCGTCCCCGGTAGAGGCGCGATTGAAGTTGATGTGGTGTTAGAAGGCCAAGCGGTGACCATCGTGATCGCGCATCTGGCATTAGGTAAACGCACCCGCATGCGCCAGCTGCACTATTTGGCCGACCTGTTGCAAGACCGAGAGCATGCTGTGCTGATGGGAGACTTTAATGCTAGCAACACCTGGCTTTTGGAGTCTTCACCTCTGTCACGTACGCGATTATCTAATCAGGCATCGCTGCACACCTATCCGAGTTGGCGCCCCAAAAAAGACCTCGACCACATTCTGGTAACCCCGAGCTTGATGGTATCCAACTATCGGGTACTGCAGGATCGCGTCTCCGATCACCTGCCCGTTGCCATGGATATTTCACTCGCATCACGCCAGCCTAACGTACCGCAATAGTCCCTGTAACTAATGCCTAAAAGTCGGAAATATTTTGTGCAAATCCGCCACATTCAACTATGGTTATTAATGAGTGTATGGATACCTTGGCGCATTGTCGGTTGGTAGATTATTTTGAGGCCGGCGCAGCGTAGTTTTTTAGGCGGAGGTCACATGAAAACTTTCTCGATTATCATTCCTACCTTTAATGCTGGCAAAACCCTTAAGGCCTGTTTGGCGCAAGTGCATGCATTGGCATACCCCATTAGCCACCTGCAAACCATTGTGGTAGATGGCGGTAGCACCGACGACACCCTTGCCATCGCAGCGTCTCAAAAGGTGCAGGTCATCACCGGTTATTTTGAGCGACCAGCAGACGCAAGAAATGCAGGCGCCGAGGCAGCCGAGCTCGATTACTTGTTATTTGTCGACGCCGATTGTTTGCTGCCAGCCGATTTGTTGTCGCACGCGGTCGAAAAGCTGTTGTTCTATGACCTATACGGCTCTTGGACGGCACCCCATTCCGATGAGTATTGGATTGGCAAAACCTGGCTCAGTGCTAAAAAGCCACTCAACGGCCTGCAACATGCGCTATCTGCCGGCGCCCTCATTGTATCCAAAGCCAATTTCCAGAAGATTGGGGGGTTCAATAGCGGTTACCGCGCCGACGCCTTGCGCGAGTTTTGTCTACATGCCCGCTCCTTGGGTCTAAACCTGTATCACGATGCCCATACCGTGAGCGTCGACATGGACCAGCCGCAAGATTTACCTGCCTTTTTTCAACGAGAAATGGAGCACAGCGCGTCCAAATTATCACTGTTTCGTGACTATGGCTTAAAAGAAAGCTCCGGCAGCATTGCCCTGTATTTGGGTCTATTTGTCACAGCCATCGCAGTGATTATTGGGGTGTTAGGCTTCAAATTGACGGTGCTTTTTTGGGTGGTGGCTGCTTGGCTACTGGTCGTCTTGGCGCTGTCGTTGGCCCATGCTGGCAAAGTGAATCATGCCTTAGAAGACGAGACCAAACTGCACAATATCTGGCATCTATCGGTGTTGTATCTGGTATCACTGACGGCCAAAGCCGTGTCACTGATCCGCTACCATCAGGTGGATGATCTTCTGCGCGTCGATTCCCATCAACAGCCAAAACAATAATCGGTTCATCGCTAGGGCCTAGGCTCTAGCGATTCGCTGTCTAGGACCCTGTCCCTTCAGTATTATCGCTTTGTTGCCGCATTCCATCGCGCTAGCTTGGGTATGCCGCGCGTTAAAAACCACGCCAGCAATCCGTTCATGCCATCCTGCTTCATTTGTTGCACACAAAACTGCTGAAACTTGGCAGCTGTGTCGACCTCAGGCGGGCTGAGAAACGCCCCCTTGTCATAACACATCGAGCAAAACTGCGTACTGTGGGTACCATCAGCGTTGGTGCCGCCACCTTGTTTGTCTTTATTCATTGGATAGCCACAGCTTTGGCATTGCGCGCCCATCATTCACCTCCACGCCCTAGGGGGCTTGTACCCTTTGAGATGTTGCCTGTGCTACACAGTATAGATGCCCGCGACGCCGTTGACAGGTGACATGCTAGTAAATGTTGACTACCGCGATAGCAATGCTACTAAAATCCCGAGCCTGGCTGACTTAAAAAGACCCGCTCTTCCTCAGTAGACGCGCGCTGTAGGATAGCGTTGCGGTGGGGATAACGGCCAAACCGTTCGATAATGGCACGGTGTTTTCGTTCAAAGTCGATGGTCGACTGGACGCCATTTTTGGCAAAGAGATCCGTTGCCAGGTCGTGGATCTTCAACGATTCACTGTGCATAAAGGGCATATACAAAAAGCCGCGTTCACGCGCCGTTAAGTCCTGATCTAGACGATGCAAAATGGCTTCTTGGGCCAGGATGAGCGCCAAGGCGTCCGAAGCAAATGCTCTGGGATCATCTCTGAATATATTGCGCGAAAACTGGTCTAGCACAATCACTTCGGCAAGGCGGCCTTCCGCTGTCATGCGCCAGGGATAGAGTTCACCAAGGTTGGCTTGCTCATGGACCGCCAAAAATCGGTCTGCGATTTGACGGTCGAAAGCCGCATCTTTGGCCCATTGCTGCGCCGGCGTTATTTCGTCGAACCAAAATGATAATACCGCTTGGTAATTCATGGCACGCTCCTCATAAAGATGCGTTATTGTGACCTACGTGCCGTTGTTTTACGACAGCCTTATGGTGGAAGCAAGACACCCATCACCCTATACCGCCGATAATCAGAGGCAGCGCCTAATTGCTCCTGACCAAGCCAGCCCGACATGAACGCGGCGCCTGATGGTGTGTTGAATAACAATCACCGCCTCTATAGATAGGGTTAGCGGGTGCCAGATTCTGCATGACGCGCCTATACTGTTAAGACAGGCGGTAAATTGTAAATAAGGAAGCACTAATATAGGATAGACCCCTTAATAATCATTGGTGGGACCTATGGCGGCTGATAACTACATACTCGAAAACGAAGCAGTCATTCGGCTCAGTCTTTTCGCTGGCGTATTCCTGTTGATCGCGCTGTGGGAGCTGCTGGCACCGAAGCGTGCGTTGCATTATTCCAAATTTCAGCGTTGGTCTACGAACTGGGGCTTTGTGGTGTTTAACACCCTGCTGGTCAGATTGCTGTTTCCCATTGCAGCAGTGGGGGTGGCCGCCTATGCACAAGAGCACAGCATCGGGCTTTTTAACATAACGGCTATTTATACGCCAATCGCAGCATTTAGCGCCATTATCCTGCTTGATCTCATCATTTACTGGCAGCATCGGTTTTTCCATCTGGTGCCTGTCCTGTGGCGTGTGCATCAAGTGCACCATGCCGACGTGGATTATGATGTGAGTCTGGGTTCGCGTTTTCATCCACTCGAGATTGGTTTGTCGATGTTGATTAAGTTCGCCGCCATTCTGGTGTTGGGTGTGCCCGTCGTGGCGGTGGTGATATTTGAAGTATTGCTGAACGCCTTGGCCATGTTTAACCACGGCAACATTCGCTTACCTGCTAGGTTGGATGGCTGGATACGACGGCTGATCGTCACGCCTGATATGCATCGGGTGCACCATTCTACGATCAGCAAAGAATTTAACAGCAACTTTGGATTTCAGTTGTCGGTGTGGGACCGCTGGTTTGGGTCTTACCAAGCGCAGCCATCCAAGGGCCATCAAGACATGGATATCGGGCTACCCTATGTTCAGCCACCGCAAAAAGGCATGCAATGGCTGAGCATGTTGGTTATGCCCTTTAAACGATAGCCCTTACTTCTTGGGCCAAGGCAAATCTTGTGGTGCGCGCCACGGATCATCTTCTGAGGTAAAAAACGCCTCAAACTCACTTCCCACGGTGGGCGGGCACTGTACCTGATATGGCGCGCCACCAAACTCAAAAGCCAACGAATACGCATGCAGGTACAGGCGATCCGCTTCTTTTCCGCGGTAACGCTTGTCGCCAAGAATCGGCGCGGCCATTGCGCCCATAGCAACGCGCAACTGGTGGGTGCGACCGGTTAACGGACGCAACAGAATGGCGCGAAACCCCGGCCGCAGTGATCGGCTAAAAAACTGGGTTCTAGCTGGCCGTGTTTGGGTCTGGGTCAACATCCAATTGCCATCGCGTGCCTTTTCCATGTCGCCTGAAATAAAGCCTTGGCTCTTTTTTGGCTTACGGTCAGTAATGGCAAGGTAAAACTTGGTGACCGTGCGGTCGGCAAACTGCTGTGACAATACGGCAGCCGCGGCTTTGCTCTTGGCCATCAGCAACACACCCGAGGTGTCTCGATCAAGGCGGTGGCATAAAAACCAATTGGCATGTCCGCTCTGGGATTTTACATAGGACGCGATACCCTGCTGGTCCCCTTCTCGATGCACGGGAATGCCGGGCGCTTTGTTGATCACCATAAAATCGTCGGTTTCGAGCAAAATATCAAAGGCTTTCTCTATCACTGGAGCTCCAAGGCGGGGTATCTGGGCGTTAGTGTAGCCTGATTTGGGGTCACGCCACAGCCTAGCAAACCATTTAACCCCGTTGCCTTGACGCTACACCCTAACTGATACGATCCGCTAGGCTTCAAAATGCGCCGAACACTGCTATAATGCGCCGCTTTCTCGAACAGTGAGTGATACCGTGGCAAAACGATTTATTGCTGGAGCCGTCTGCCCTAAATGTGGCTGTCAGGACGCCATTCGCGCCGAACGCGATGAGGCCCGATATGCCATGTTGCGTGAATGTGTCGAATGCGGCTTTACTGACGTGCTGTATGATGCACCACAAACAGAAATACCGACCCGCGTATCCGAACCAAACCCCCTGGACCAGATAGAAGCACAACCCGTGCGTATCATGGATCCTTCGATAAAGCATTGATTCGTCAGACCCGTTAGGAGGCCTGAATGTCCGTTAAAGTTGGCGTTATTATGGGTTCCAAGTCCGATTGGAATACCCTTGAGCACTGCACCAAGACCCTTTCGACATTGGGCATCGAATTTGAGGCCAAAGTGGTATCGGCCCATCGCACCCCCGATTTGCTGTTTTCTTATGCTGAAACAGCGGAAGACCGCGGCATTGAGGTGATTATTGCAGGCGCTGGCGGCGCAGCCCATTTGCCGGGCATGTGTGCAGCCAAGACCCACCTGCCGGTATTGGGTGTGCCCGTACAATCGGCCATGCTCAGTGGTGTCGACTCTTTGTTGTCAATCGTGCAGATGCCTGCAGGTATTCCGACGGGCACCCTGGCCATTGGCAAAGCCGGTGCGATCAATGCCGCTTTGTTGGCGGCGAGCATCCTAGCCAACAAATACCCAGAGATCCGAACAGCCTTGCTGGCCTTTAGAGCAGAGCAAACCCAGACTGTTTTGGACAATTCAGATCCCAGTCAGTAGCAACAACGCCCTGACATTGGAGTGTAACGGCTTATGAAAATTGGTGTAATCGGTGGTGGCCAACTTGGTCGAATGATGGCGCTTGCTGGTATCCCTCTAGGGCTGCGCTTCTATTTTCTAGATCCATCAACAGAAGCCTGTGCTGGCGATGTCGGCACCTTGGTACTGGGCGCCTATGATGATACCGCGGCCATCGACCGTTTACTGTCGTTGGTTGATGTGGTGACCTTCGAGTTTGAGAGCGTTCCAGCCGAAACCGTGGCTTATATCGCCCAATCAAAGCCAGTTTTTCCAACTGCCGACGCATTGGCAATTGCCCGTGAGCGTTGGGCAGAAAAGTCATTGTTCCAATCCTTGGATATCCCCACGGCACCGGTGTACAAAATTGACAGCCAACAGGATGTGGTCGATGCCTTCGCACAGATTGGTGTGCCCGCTATCGTCAAAACCCGCACCCTAGGTTATGACGGTAAGGGACAGCGTTTGCTGAAATCAGAAGCCGACATTGCGGGTCTTTTTGATACCCTGGGTGGCGTCCCCCTTATCTACGAAGGTTTTGTAGACTTTGACTATGAAGTCAGCTGCATCGCCGTGCGCAGTGCCGATGGCGAAACACGGGTCTACCCACTGGTAGAAAACGTCCACCGACAGGGGATTTTGCACTGCTCAACGCCGTTGGCCGATCACCGTTTGCAACCGCAAGCCACGGCCATTGCCAAGCAGGTGTTGGACCACATGCAGTATGTGGGTGTGCTGACCTTTGAATTTTTTGTTCAGGGTGACCACTTGGTCGCCAATGAAGTGGCGCCGCGGGTGCACAATTCTGGGCACTGGACGATTGAAGGGGCGCAGTGCAGCCAATTTGAGAACCATGTACGTGCCATCAGTGGTTTGCCTCTCGGCAGTACCCAAATGCTCGGCCATTCTATGATGTTCAATCTCATTGGTTGCCCCATCGATGTCCCCGCGCTATTGGCCGTCCCTGGTAGCTGTGTACATGATTACCGTAAGGCACCCAAGCCAGGCCGAAAAATAGGCCACGTCACAGTGATTGCTCAGGGTCCCGATGAGTTACGCGAACGCGCAGCGCAACTTGCGCCATTGATCAACAACGACCTTTCTGGCGAATAGCCTGTGTGATGGGTTGCAGGGTGCCTCAAGCGAGGCCCTGCCGGTGCGCTGAGGCTGTTCACTTTCGTATCGAAACGCTACACTGCTTGTTTGCATGTCGACTATAAAGGACGCCTTATGGCCATTTGGACTGACCGCATTGAAATTGATGCCAGCGCCGCACACTGCTTTGCCGTGCTATCAGACATTGACACCTGTGGTGTGTGGATCACACAGGTAAAACAGATTGAGAAGCAGTACGAAGGTCCTATCAAGGTCGGTGATCAGTGGCTTGAAACCCGCACCGAGGGCAAAGGCAAGCGCGAACACCGCATGGCCATTACCCTGTTTGAGCAGCATGGCCCAGACCATGGCGCCCCCCCTTATATTCATACCGCTGGCGCAGACGTCATGGGTGGGCGGTCATTTTACCGTTTTATTGTCACCCCAACGACCAACAACCAATGCACGGTGACGCTTGAGGCTGCTTTTGAAGTCAAGGGCTGGTTGAAGCAACAATTCGCAAAGCTGATCGTTCGCATGATGCAAAAAACTGAAAAAGACTTGTTGTCGCGTCTCAAAGCCCATTGTGAGGCAACGACATCCTAACACTAGCCGCTATGCGATTTTCCCCCTAAAGGTGCGTTGCAGCGATTTAGTCTTTACAATAACCGCTTTTATTGACCGCAGTATGAAAGGAATATTATGGCCAACATGCCCTCTTCTGGCGACGCACAGGCTATCCCCAGAAACCCGGGAATGCCTTTTCGACCCGAGCTTTTCCAGCACATTAAAATCAACAAGAGCGCCGTAGAACGCCGTTGCGACTCTATTGTGAAACGCCGTTCTGTGAAAAAAGACCACCAAGTCGCTTGGTTGCTTAAAGCCATTACCTGTATGGACCTCACCACATTATCGGGTGATGACACGCCGGGCACGGTCACGCGCCTGTGTCGCAAGGCCATGCAACCTGTTCGCGCAGACATCATCGCGCGTTTGGGTGTGCAAGACTTGGGCATCACCACCGGTGCGGTCTGTGTTTATCACAATATGCTGGCGACTGCCGTACCCGCCGTGGCGGGCTCTGGTGTTCATGTGGCCGCGGTATCTACCGGCTTTCCTGCTGGTCAAATTCCATTGCCTTTCAAGATCAATGAGATCAAGGCCTCTGTTGCCGCAGGCGCGACTGAAATCGACATCGTTATCAGTCGCGAATTGGCACTAACCGGCCAATGGGAAGCGCTTTACGAAGAAGTGAAGGCCTACCGCGAAGCCTGTGGCGAAGCCCACCTAAAAGCCATTTTGGCGACTGGTGAATTGGGCACCCTAACCACAGTAGCCAAGGCAAGCTGGGTCTGCATGATGGCTGGCGCCGACTTTATTAAAACCAGTACTGGCAAAGAGCCCGTCAATGCGACGCTGCCCTTCAGCTTGGTGATGGTCCGTGCGATACGTGAATACCACGAATTGACTGGCTTTATGATTGGTTACAAGCCCGCTGGCGGTATCAAGACTGCGAAGCAATCCCTAGATTATTTGGCGATGATAAAAGAAGAACTCGGCAATGCATGGCTGAGACCTGAATTATTTCGTTTCGGTGCCAGCAGCCTGCTGGGTGATATTGAACGGCAGTTAGAGCACTACCTCACGGGTAGCTATTCTGCGCAATTCAGACACCCCATGGGTTGATCGGGACACGAGGAACTTACGATTATGTCAATTAAAGAGATTTTTAACACCATGGAATACGGCAATGCGTTTGAAAGTGCACAACAAGCCGACGCCTGGTTAGAAAGCCGGGACCGTACACTGCTGCATTATATTAATGGCAAGTGGTGTCAGCCCGAAACAGGCCAGTTTTTTGACACCAGCAATCCTGCCAACGGTAAGAAACTGGCACAGGTCGCTGATGGTTCTGAACAGGATGTGGCAGAGGCTGTTGCTTCGGCCCATGCCGCCAAAGCCGGCTGGAAAAAACTGGGTGGCCATGGGCGCGCCAAGTATCTGTATGCCTTGGCCCGCCAAGTACAGAAGCATGCCCGATTGTTCGCGGTTTTGGAATCGCTCGACAATGGCAAGCCCATCCGCGAAAGCCGTGACATCGATATCCCCTTGGTAGCCCGCCATTTCTATCACCACGCCGGTTGGGCACAGGTGATGGACCGCGAATTACCCGATTACGAGCCCTTGGGTGTTGTCGGTCAGATTATTCCGTGGAATTTTCCCTTACTGATGTTGGCTTGGAAGATTGCCCCAGCCTTAGCCATGGGTAACACCCTGGTATTAAAGCCGGCAGAATTTACCAGCACCACCGCCATTCTGTTTGCCCAGATTTGTGACGACATCGGCCTGCCAAAAGGCGTGGTGAATATTGTTTTGGGTGACGCGAAAGCGGGTTCTGCTTTGGTCGCCCATCCTCTGGTCAATAAAATCGCCTTTACCGGTTCTACCGAAGTGGGCCGAATTTTACGACGCGAAACCGCAGGTACGGGCAAAAAGCTGTCACTCGAACTGGGTGGCAAGTCGGCGTTTGTGGTCTATGACGATGCCGATCTTGATAGCACGGTCGAAGGTTTGGTGGACGCCATCTGGTTTAACCAAGGCCAAGTCTGCTGTGCGGGCTCTCGTTTGCTCGTTCAGGAGTCGGTTAAGGAACGCTTTTTGGCCAAGGTGAAAGCCCGTATGGCCAAGCTGGTCAGCGGCGACTCGCTAGACAAGAATATCGACATGGGGGCCTTGGTTGATGAAAGCCAGCGCTCACGCATTGCCTCATTGGTCGCCCTCGGCGCACAAGAAGGTGGCGTGGTATGGCAACCTGACACCCCTATGCCCACCACCGGCTGTTATTATCCGCCGACCATTATCACTGACGTTGAGCCAGCCTCAACCTTGGCCCAAGAAGAAATCTTTGGACCGGTTTTGGTGGTCAGTTCATTTAGAACACCCGCTGAGTCGGTGGCCCTAGCCAATAACAGCCGCTATGGCTTGGCAGTGAGTCTGTGGACCGAAAATATCAACCTGGCATTGGACATAGCACCCAAAATTAAAGCGGGTGTGGTCTGGGTCAATTGCACCAACGTCTTTGACGCTGCCGCTGGTTTTGGCGGCTATCGCGAATCGGGTTTTGGACGCGAAGGTGGCAAAGAAGGCTTGTTTGAATATGTGAAGCCCCGCTGGGAAGCACAGCTGAGTACCAGTCCGGTGTTAAAAGCAGGTAAAGCGAAGGCGGCAAAAGGCGACGCGGCTCAGGTCGTTATTGACCGCACACCCAAGCTTTATATCGGTGGTAAGCAAGTTCGCCCAGACAGTGGCTATACCGATGTTGTGCGTGGTGCCAATGGCCAGACGATTGCTGAATTGCCACAGGGTAGCCGTAAAGACATTCGCAATGCCGTTGAAGCTGCACAAGCAGCCAGTGGTTGGACGCAAACCTCCGCCCATAACCGTGCGCAGGTGCTCTACTACGTGGCCGAGAACTTTAGTGCCCGTGCTGCTGAATTTGAAGCCCGTATCGTACAGCTAACGGGTAAAAGTGCCCGTGCAGCAAAGGCTGAAGTGGAACAGTGTATCGATCGACTCTATACCTACGCTGCACTTACCGACAAATACGACGGTGATGTGCATAGCACACCCATGCGCGCCGTTACCTTGGCGATGAAAGAAGCGCTGGGTGTCATAGGCATTGTGGCCCCTGAAGAGGGTGGTTTGCTAGGTTTGCTGTCCGTGGTATTGCCGGCGATTGCCATGGGCAACCGCGTGGTGGTGGTGCCTTCTGAAGCCACTGGCTTGTTGGCCTGCGATCTCTATCAGGTGTTGGATACCTCTGATCTTCCCGGTGGTGTGATCAACATCGTCACTGGCGACCGTGTGGCATTAACGGATACGCTGGCCCGACATTATGATATCGAAGGTCTGTGGTATTGGGGCACCGCTGAAGGTAGCACCCTGATTGAAACAGAGGCCGCCGCCACCATGAAGCGCACCTGGGTAAACTATGGGCGTTTTTATGACTGGCATGATGACCGTGTTGCCACCAGCGAGCAGTTCTTGCGTAAGGCAACTGAGATCAAAAACATTTGGATTCCCTACGGAGAGTAATCTCTGCTAGGGTCATGACAAGGCAGACGGCGTCTGCCTTTTTCTTTTCTGCAGGATAACGCGCATGTCACTACCGCTTTGGAGTCTCGTCATTGCCACCCTGATGGTGTACGCCTCTAAGATTCCGCTTAACATCATCACCCTGCGCGCTGAGCGCTATGACAACCACTATCCGCGACTGCAGCACCTTAGGCAGCAAGGGGTTGGTCATCGGGCTTGGGCGGCGCACCAAAATATGATTGAAGCCTATCCGATGTTTGCTGCTGGGGTCTTGGTGGCACAAATGTGGGGTAACCACAGTGACATCGCCAATGCCTGTGCTGTGGTGTTTTTGTTGGCTCGTGTGTTGTTTCAGGTGTGCTATTTGGCCGATTGGTCTAGTTTACGCTCAGTCTCTTGGGCGGCGGGGTTTGCGGCCTCGTTGGCGCTGATGTTAACACCCGTAATGTAGCGGCAGCGCTGTTAACACCCATACTGTAGCGGCAGCGCGGTTGGCGGCGATCTATTTAGGCGCGAAGCGCCAGATAAGCAGCAGCCGTAGCCATCAGCAGGGCAGCAAATCGGTTCATGCGTTGCAGTGCTGTGGTTGATCGAAACAGTTTTCGCGCCGATGCCGCACCACCAGCAACCGCCATTAGGGCCAGTAACAGCGCCACAAATTGCAAAAAGCTGACCCAAATAACAGCGTTGGTGGTGAGGGTCGTTAGGTCGATAAAGGTCGGTAAAAACGCCAAATAGAACAAAATGACTTTCGGGTTAGAAGCGGAGATCATAAAGCCTTGAATCAGACTGGATACACCATCTTCAACCAGACCGTCGGGGTTTTCACCGGGCTTTTCTACGGCAGCTGTCCACATTTTATAGGCTAAATAGAACAAATAGCTCGCGCCCGCCACCCGAATGGCCAAAAAGGCACCACTCCAGTTTTCTGCTAGGGTCGCCAAGCCATAACAGGCCAGTATCAAATAGACCATGTCACTCAATACCATACCCAGACTGAGCCAGATACAACGCCCGGCTCCCACCGTTAGCGCGCGCGCCAAAATAGCAAAGGTTCCTGGCCCCGGCGTGACCCCAAACACAAAAATGGCGATAAAGAAGGTCAGGCTACTTTCAATGGACATCGGTTTTCCTTGGGCTTGGTTTCGCTGGTTAGCGGCGTAGTGCCGATGTTAGAGAAACACCGGTGCAGTGACAGATGTGGTATGCGGTGACATTCTATGTGAGCGCGGGGGCTAGTCGCAACACTATAAGGCCGATAAGCATGAGAATAACCGCCCACAGCGCACGCGGTGTCGGTCGCTCCTTGAGAAACACCATGCCCATCATCACAGCGAAGGCAACACTGGTTTCTCGTAGCGCCGATACCAGGGCAATGGGTGACTGCGTAAACGCCCACATCACGATGGCATAGGCTGCAAATGATGCCGAACCGCCCTGTATTGCTAGCCATTTGTGGTGCTTGATGACCTGTGTGACCGTTCCGGGGCGGCGCCACCGCATCACCACCATCAGCATGCCCGTATTCAATAAGGCCATCACCGCATAGAATCCGACCCCTGTGGCTGCTATGCGGGCGCCATAGCCGTCTATCAGGGTATAACTGGCAATGAGACAGCCTGTAAACAACGATAGCCTAGCAGCGTGCCATGAGGCCTTAGTAGCACTGAGCCGAACCTGACTCAACAGCGCAACCACTATCAAAGCCACTGCGGTTAGTTCGAGTGCGTTGAACTGCTTGTCCAAAAACAGCAGAGAGATAAGCGTGACCAATAAGGGTGCGGTGCCACGGGCCAAGGGGTAGACGTGGCTCAAGTCGCCCAAGCGATAGGCAGACATGAGGGTCAGTTGGTAAGCGAGGTGTAAACAGGCACCTAGCAACAGCCAAGGCCACGCGGCAGCTAGCGGGAGCGGTACCCACCATAGCGCGATGAGCGCCACTGGTGAATGGCCCAGTACCACAGCGGTCATGCTGACATCGGGGTTGTCATGGCTTTTGACACCCAAATTCCACGCTGCGTGTAATGCTGCCGCCGTGATGACCCACAGCATGACGGTGACTGACATGGGGATTCCTATTGGTTGTAACAGGCTAACACTTTCGCCTTGCAGGGTGTTTGGGTACACTCTAAATGAGGTACCACCCGATTCATCATGGCATAGGCTGTTAATGATCGATAATTATAATTTTGACAATCGATTTAATAAGAATATCTGGCTGGCAGAACGGCGAGAAGATATTCGGTTTTATTTTAAGTCACGAGAGGTGATCTGTCGGCGTGTTCCCGAACTACCGCTGTGGAGCCAATCGCCCTTTACGTCTATATGGATGGTCACGGGCGTTGGGATACCGGGGTTTATTGGCTGGTATGTCATTGCGGGCGATCATCCAACGGACATCGTGGGGCTGGGAAATTTTAATGGTCCTGCAGATATTCTGCGGTATTTCTCTGGCAAATGGGCGGAGCTGGCACTCGATTTGATGGCGGGCCGTCCTGTCACGGACTTCCGGATTCCCGTAGATGCGGATCTGGAACGTTACGGAATGGTCATCAGTGACCGTGCTGACAAGTTGTGGGACTTGGTTCAAAAGCTAGAAAGTCAGTAGTCCAGTCGCGCACGAAAAACGACACCTATAATCCCGGTCATTTCCCCTTTTATAATCCCTTTAAATAACGCCTGCCGTGATAGCGATTGCTTACTTACGTTTCTTAAAAGTGCGGCGCTTGGCTGTGTCCAGTTCGGCTCCCGTTTAGACCTGAGGGGTTTAGACCTGAGGGGTTTAGACCTGAGGGGTTTAGACCTGAGGGGTTTAGACCTGAGGGGTTGATAGCAGGTGGGCGACCCGCTTCTTCTGTCGTGATATTTGCCACAATCCTGCTAGGAAAAACAGCATGGCGATCCAAATGAGGCCGAATGTCCAGAGGCGTTGGACGGTATAGGCTTCATTAAAGATCCAAATAGCGGTGAGAAATTGCATGGTAGGATTGATATACATAACAAAGCCGATGACGGTGAGATCCAGTTGTTTCGCCGCCGCTGCAAACAGGAACAAGGGAATCGCCGTTACGATGCCTGACGCCATGAGAAAGGCGCTCGCCTGCAGATCCACACCCAAGACCCAGTCACCGTAGTGGTGGACCATATACCAGAGTGCAAAAGGCAGCATCATTAGTGTCTCTACCGTCAGACCAGTCAGACTACCCACCGGTTGTTGCTTGCGTACCAGCCCATAAAACCCGAAAGAAAAGGCCAATGCCAACGATAGCCAGGGTAATTTTCCCAGTGTCACCAGTTCAAAAACCACGGCAATGGCGGCCAACAAGCCAGCGGTGGCCTGTAGTGCATTTATTTTTTCGGATAGCAGCAACCGGCCCAGTGCCATACTGACCAGTGGCGTCATGAAATAGCCCAAGCTGCTTTCTAGCACGCGCTGGTTGGCCACCGCCCAGATAAATATCAGCCAGTTCACCCCAATCAGAAATGATGACAGCGACAACCAACCTAGGGCACGGGGGCTCTTTAACAGGGCCACAATCTCTTGCCACTTCCCCATCATGAGTACGGCGATCAGGGTGACCACAAAGGCCCAGATCACGCGGTTGGACAACACCTCTAATGATGCAACATGCGATAGATAGCTAAAATAAAGCGGGAAGGCGCCCCAAATGATATAAGCACTGAGAGCCAGTAGCAGTCCACGCATGTCAGTTATGTCCTTGTAATGTCATCATAGGGGTGATCAAGTCCGTACCTACACCCGACTGAGCCACCTTTTTTTTAAAGGTGTTTTTTCAGTTGTAGTTTCGTCTGGCTATTTTCAATCGGCCGTGGTCGGCATCATCGCAGCCTATCCTAGGCCAAGAGGGTCATTGGCTACAGTCGGTGGCCGCAATTTTCTTATTGGCGCATTGGGTTGGCTGTTGCTATAGCCGCCAATACCCTTCTCGGATTAGGTTGTAAAGGTAACAAAATTTTCAATAGGCTCCCGTTCGGTGCGGTAATGATTCACCACATCACGGGTGTCTTCGTAGCCCAGAGCCAAACCACATAACAGCAGATAATCATCTCCAACACCCAAGATATCTTTTACTGGCTGTGGAAATTCCGCTAAGGCTGCCTGTGGGCAGGTGCTCAATCCTTCATCCATGGCTGCCAGCATGACGGATTGATAAAACATGCCATAGTCAAAGAACGAGCCGGCCTCTAAGCCCTTGTGCATCACAAAATACAGAATAACTGGCGCACCAAAGGCACTGTAATTTTTCTTCCATTGGGCCAAACGCTTGTCTTTGTCTTGGCGACTAATCTCCAATGCCGAAAACATAGCCAGGCCACAGGCACGGCGTCGTTCTTGAAAGGGTGAAAACCACTGGTTGGGGTAGTAGGCATATTCCATTGAAGCTTCTGCACCCTGCTCAAACTGTGTCTCCAACGCATCGATGATTTGTGACTTGGTATCGCCCTGTACCACATAGACTTCCCACGGCTGGGTATTGGTGCCTGACGGCGCCCACCGTGCCGCATCTAATATCCGAAGGATACTCTCATGTGTGACGGGCTTATCAAGGTAGGCTCTCACAGATTTTCGGGCTTTCAATGCGTCTTGTACGTTCACGGTTATTCCATCCTTCACTGAGTGCGATGTTGCGTCTGTAGGGTTGAGTGTAACTGACCGCGCGGTCAAACAACCTGCCCTAACACTAAAGTTTATGCTGTTTTGCTAATGGGTAGACGAAAAAAAAGCCCCGAAGGGCTTTTTCATCGGTCGCCATTAGAAGTCGAGGTTATCGACATTCAACGCATTGGCTTCGATAAAGGCACGGCGCGGTTCTACGTCATCACCCATCAGCGTGGTAAAGATTTGGTCTGCTGAGATCGCGTCTTCAATGGTCACCTGTAGCATCCGACGGGTAGTAGGATCCATGGTGGTTTCCCACAGCTGCTCAGGGTTCATTTCACCCAATCCTTTGTAGCGTTGGATGCCATAACCACGACGGGCCTCGTTCATGAGCCAGTTAAGCATATCTTCAAAGCTGGTAATGGCTTGACGCTTTTCACCGCGGGTGACATAGGCATCCGTCTCAATCATGTTGCGCAGTACTGCACCCAATTTCAGGATCGCTGCATAATCGTGACCTGAAAAGAATTGATAGGTTAACGGGAAGTTGGTCGTTAAGCCGTGGGCAACCACGCGAATGGTAACCGTAAAGACGTGACGCTCTTCGTCCCTACCCAACACAGCCGTCAGGTGGCTAGCGTTGGTTTTATTCTTTTCCAACACGTCATTTAAGGCGGCTATCCAAGCGGTTACCTTGGTTTCGTCGGATAAATCGTCTTTCACAATGGGATCTAGATACACGGCAGCCTTTAATGCATCCGATGGACAGACGCGGCTAAGGCGCTTAATGATAGCCATGGCAGCATTGTACTGCATCACCAAGGATTCCAACGCGGTGCCCTGGATAGCAGGGGCACCTTCACTGGTAAATAGGGCCGCACCGGTAACTGCCTGGTTGACCATGTGGGCTTCTAAGGCGTCATCGTCTTTGATGTACTGCTCTTGCTTGCCCTTTTTGATCTTATACAGCGGTGGCTGTGCAATATAGATATAGCCCCGTTCTAACAATTCGGGTAACTGACGGAAAAAGAATGTGAGTAACAGGGTTCGGATGTGTGATCCGTCAACGTCAGCATCCGTCATAATGATAATGCGGTGATAGCGCAACTTATCGATATTGTATTCATCGCGGCCGATACCACAACCCAACGCCGTGATTAGGGTGCCAACTTCAGCTGACTGCAACATCTTATCAAAGCGGGCTTTTTCGACGTTTAGGATCTTACCCTTTAACGGCAGAATGGCCTGCGCTCGGCGGTCGCGGCCCTGTTTGGCTGAACCACCAGCTGAGTCTCCCTCCACCAGATACAGTTCTGATAATGCGGGGTCTTTTTCCTGACAATCTGCCAACTTTCCTGGCAGGCCAGCAATGTCCAGTGCGCCTTTTCTGCGTGTCATGTCGCGGGCCTTTCGGGCTGCTTCACGGGCACGTGCTGCATCAATCATCTTACCGACGATGATTTTGGCCTCACCTGGATTTTCGAGTAGGTATTCGTTCATGCGCTCTGCCATTTCTTGTTCAACGGCGGCTTTCACTTCAGAAGACACCAACTTGTCTTTGGTTTGTGAACTGAATTTTGGATCTGGCACTTTCACAGAAACAATGGCGGTCAGGCCTTCACGGGCGTCGTCACCGCTGGTGGCGACCTTTTGTTTCTTCTGGATATTTTCGTTTTGGATATAGGTATTCAGCGTACGGGTCAATGCACCACGGAAACCCGCTAGGTGTGTGCCACCATCGCGCTGTGGAATGTTGTTGGTGTAACACATGATGTTTTCTTGGTAACCATCATTCCATTGCATGGCCACTTCAACGCCAATGCCATCTTCACGCTCATGGGTGAAATGAAACACGGTATTCAGGGTCTGCTTGTTTTTGTTTAAATAGGTTACGAAGGATTTCAATCCTCCTTCGTATTTGAATAATTCTTCTTTACCTGAGCGCTCATCTTTTAAATGAATCGCCACGCCTGAGTTTAGGAAAGAAAGCTCCCGTAAACGCTTGGCGAGGATTTCCCAATGGAACAGGATGTTGGTAAAGGTTTCCGCAGATGGCTTAAAGTGCACCTGGGTACCAGAATCTTCAGTATCACCGACAACACTTAGTGGGCCAGCGGGAACACCATGATGATAGGTTTGCTCAAAGATTTGGCCGTCGCGGCGGATGGTGAGTACCAATTCTTTCGACAGGGCGTTAACAACCGACACGCCCACGCCGTGTAATCCACCAGAGACCTTGTAGGTATTGTCGTCAAACTTACCGCCGGCATGGAGAATGGTCATAATTACTTCGGCTGCTGACTTGCCTTCTTCTTCATGGATGTCGGTAGGAATGCCGCGGCCATTGTCTCGTACCGTGATCGATTCATCTGGGTGAATGGTCACCAGAATGTCACTACAAAAGCCAGCCAAGGCTTCGTCGATTGAATTGTCGACCACCTCAAATACCATGTGGTGCAAACCGGTGCCGTCATCGGTATCACCGATGTACATACCAGGTCGCTTGCGAACAGCGTCGAGACCTTTTAGTACTTTTATCCGCGACGAATCATATTCGTTTGACATTCCATTCTCCTAGTTCAGCGTGCCTTGTTCCACGTGGAACATCTTAACATTATTTGGGTTTTGCCAAATACCGTCAAAAACTGCGGGATCAATGCAGGTGATAAATACCTGTGCATCAATACCCTCTAATACCTGACATACTTTCTGAAGGTGATGCCGGTCCAACTCAGCCGGTAAATCATCCAACAAATATATGACCCGTTTTTGTTCTTTGGTCTTTATCAAGTGCTTGCCCTGCGCTAATTTGAGGGCCGACACCACAATCTTTTGCTGGCCGCGTGACAATATATCACTGGCATCTTCCTTGCCCGTTTTAACACGTACATCTGCGCGCTGCGGGCCGCTTTGGGTAAAGCCGCGTTTCTTGTCACGATCCAGGCTGTCTAACAACACATCAGCCAAGGACCGCGTTTTATCCCAGCCGCGCTGATAGTGTAGGCTCACTTCAGGAATATCGCCGAAGGTGGCTATCAAGGCGGTAAAATCTTGCTCAAAAGCCGTTAAATAGGTAGACCGCAATCGGTCTACTTCCTCAGCGTACTGGACCAACTCGTATTCCCAAGCCGCTAATTCTTTGACGTCTATTCTACCAGACCGCAGCAGGGTATTACGATGCTTTAATGCTTTTTGTGTGCGCCTCCAGGCCCCTAGAAACTTTTGTTCCACGTGGAACACACCCCAATCAAGAAACTGCCTCCTGTGGCGCGGAGAGCCCTCTAAAATCTGGAATGCTTCAGCGTTAATAAACTGCACTGGCAGGAGGGAGGCCAATTCGGACAGCGCCGATACCGGTTCACCCGAAATCCGAATGTCTGTTTGTCCATTGGTTTTACGCTGCACACCCACGGGTAAACGCCCTTCCCCAACCGTCGCGAACACCGTGCAATCATCGCGCCCTTGCTGAATGATGTTATGGGTTTTAGATGCCTTAAAGGACCGTCCATGGGTGAGGAAAAAAAGTGCCTCCAAGACACTGGTCTTACCAGAGCCATTGTCACCATGGAGCACATTGATATGCGCCGAGGGCGCAATACGCACTTGATTCAGATTTCTAAACTGTCCGATCTGTAGCCTATGAATGGTCATAGGCTAACGCCGTTCTGAAGCAACACCATCATGGCCTACTAGAGCCGCATGGGCATCACGACATACAGTGCCGAACTGTCTTCGGCGTCCTGCAACAAGGCGCTGCTATTGGAGTCGGCCATCAAGAATTGCACCTGCTCTCCCTGAACATGATTGAACACATCCAACAAATAATTCACGTTGAACCCAACCTCTAGGTTGTCGCCTTCGTAATCCACAGCCAGGTTCTCTTCAGCTTCTTCTTGCTCTGGGTTGTTCGCCAGTACTTGCAGATTGCCCGTTTCCAATACCAAACGCACACCGCGGTATTTCTCGTTTGACAAAATCGCCGCACGGCCAAATACCGATTTCAATTCAGCGCGATCAGCAATCACCTTCTTGTCGCCACCACGCGGTAATACACGCTCATAATCAGGGAACTTACCGTCGACCAACTTTGAGGTGAAAGTAAAACCAGGTGTCCGCACGCGAATATGGTTATTACCCAAAGCCACTTCAACTTCGCCGCTGCCTTCACCCAACAAACGGGCCAGTTCTAAAATACCCTTTCTCGGCACAATCACTTGGCGTTTATCAGAGACGTCAGAGGTTACGGCAGCCGTACTCAAGGCCAGCCTATGGCCATCCGTTGCAACGGTGCGCACACGGTCTTGGGTGAGCTCCAGAAGCATGCCATTAAGATAATAACGGACATCTTGTTGTGCCATCGCAAACGAAGTCGCATCAATCAGCTTCTTCAACACCTGCTGCTCAATGGTAAACCGCAGGGTGTCAGGCTCGTCCTCAACACTGGGAAAATCACTGGCAGGCAAGGTCGTTAGCGTGAAGCGACTGCGTCCACTGGTCAGTACCGCTTTTGCATCGTCAATCGCCAAAGAGATAACCGCATCATCAGGAAGGCTCTTAACAATATCCATCAACTTCTTAGCAGGTATGGTGATCTCACCTTCCGCACCCAAAGAATCTGACGAAAACCGGCCGACCAATTCTACTTCCAAATCGGTGCCCGTTAATGAAATCTGGTTGTCTTTTAGTACGACCAACAAGTTGGCCAATACCGGCAAAGTCTGACGACGTTCGACAACACCCGTTACCAACTGCAACGGCCGTAATAGTGATTCACGCGGTACTGAGAATTTAATCATTACAGTCTCTCACTCCTTTATAATTAGTACTGGTACCGGGGCCGGCTTATGGATACCCCGTATACAAATCAGGTACAACCTGTGCATGGCATCAGGTGGTTAAGGTTCTTAACAAATTGTTGTAGTCTTCGCGAATATCCAAACTAATCTCACGAAGCTCTTTAATCTTTTTACAGGCGTGCAATACCGTGGTGTGGTCACGACCACCGAAGGCTTCGCCAATTTCGGGTAAGCTATGACTGGTCAACTCCTTGGCCAATGACATCGCCACTTGCCGCGGACGCGCCACACTGCGACTACGTCGCTTAGACGACAGGTCCGATACCTTAATCTTAAAATATTCGGCAACCGTCTTCTGGATATTGTCGACACTGACCTGTTTTTTCTGAAGGTCCATCAAATCACGCAAAGACTGCTTGACCAGGTCAACCGACAACGGCTTACCAGTAAACTGTGCGTTGGCAACCACACGCTTTAGCGCGCCTTCCAATTCCCGCACATTTGACCGCACCAATTGGGCGATAAACAATCCAGCGTCAGGTGGTAATCGCACCCCTGTTTGCTCCGCTTTTTTCATCAAAATGGCGGCTCGGGTTTCAAGATCTGGCGGATCGACCTGCACCGTGAGCCCCCAACTGAACCGCGACTTCAACCGGTCTTCAACGCCTTCAATTTCTTTGTGAAAACGGTCACAGGTAATGACCACCTGTTGGTTGCCTTCTAACAGGGCATTAAAGGTATGGAAAAACTCTTCTTGTGAGCGCCCTTTACCTGCAAAGAATTGAATGTCATCGATCAACAAGGCATCGAGACTGCGATAGAACCGCTTAAATTCATCAATCGCATTACGTTGTAGCGCTTTAACCATATCTTGAACAAAGGTTTCAGACGGTAAATACATCACCCGCGCATTGGGCTTCTTTTGCAAAATACTGTGTCCAACGGCATGCATCAAGTGGGTCTTACCCAAACCCGAACTGCCATAGATAAACAAAGGATTGTGGCCACTACCTGGCGCATCTGCCACCAATTGCGCCGCAGCCAATGCAAACTGGTTAGAGTCACCTTTTACAAAGGTCGAAAAATTATATTGGGGATTAAGATAGGTATCGAGCCGTGACGCCGACGTGTCATTATCAAAGTCAGCAATATCATCTTTAAAGATGAGATCAACCTGCTCCGGTATCACCGCATCTTGTTGTCGGCTCGTCGGTTGGCTATAGTCATTTTGAAAACCCGCAGAGGTATTGCGGGCTTTTGGCATCAGGGTACCCATACGGGATTTTGCAGATTCGTTACGCTGTCCCAACACAATCTGAAAATCGTCACCAGCCAACTGGCGCACCATGGCATAAATCTGGTCGAGATATTTGTCTTTTACCCAATCCATTACAAAGCGGTTTGGCGCACTGATCACCAACTGGTCGGTTTGCTGTTCCACCTTTAAAGGACGCAACCAGGTATTGAACTGCTGGGTAGGCACAGTATCTTGTAATTGATAGAGGCATTGCTGCCAAATGTCGTTAGACACGATAGGACTCATCCACATTGCGGTCTTTACGCTGCGTACTCAAGATACAGGCCACAGCATTCTATTTATGCGAGCATTTTAACCCGTCTGAAACTATTTATCCACAGTTCACTTAAAAAGTTATCCACAGAATAAAAAAGATAATAAATCTATATTTTTCATAGACTTAACATACTTACCTAATAGTTTTCCTCAAGGTTATTCACTAAGCTCGTCGAAATAAAATGTCGTGTGCATAACCGTGAAATAACACTGTGTAAAAGTCGATGAACAAGCTGTGTATAATAAGGCCTGTGGATAACACCCTGTTTTATACACAGGTTCACTGGGGTTTTCCCCAACAAAACCACGCCCATTTGTGGGGGTTTCAAAAGCTGGCTATCCCTTTAGATATCGGCAATCTAGCCATCTATCCACATCTAGAACGCTGCTAATAACAATAATAAATATAAACAATAATAAATAATAAATATTCTTTTAACTTATCTACGAGCTGATTTTTTTTAGAACAACCCCAGCCACTCACACATAGGATACAGTGATCACCGCTACGTAAACCCACAGGGGTTACCAACCATGAGAACAGCACAGATTCACAGACATGAGCCTACTGGATACCCCTATCAAGCCCTGAGTTTACTAAGCCCAGTCTCAAAACCGTATGAAACAGAAAATAAACCCCAGAAACAGGCAATTATTACTGATTGGGCGTTGTATCCTTCAGAAATAACCTATAGAATCTGCCGTCCAATTTTTTGTGTTAGCGCCTACTTTTTGCGCTAGCGACCGTAACTTGCATTATTTGGTGAGATGAAATGAAAAGAACTTTTCAACCTAGCGTAATCAAACGTAAGCGTACCCACGGTTTCCGTGCTCGCATGGCAACTGCTAACGGCCGTAACGTGCTTTCACGTCGTCGTGCTAAAGGCCGTCACGCGCTCACAGTCTAATCTTAGTGACTGCAAAATACGGCTATTCCCGGGATCAACGTCTGTTGACTCCTGGGGATTTTCGTACCGTTTTCAACGGAAAAACCACCCGCGCTGCCTGCCCAGAACTTCTGTTTATTGCCTTACCCAACCAAAAACCCCAATCACGTATTGGTTTTGTGTTTGCTAAAAAGCATATCAAACATGCCGTTCAACGAAATCTTATTCGTCGTATCTGCCGAGAACACTTTCGTTTGGCATCACATCGCTTTGAACACAAAGATATCGTCGTTTTGGCCAGAAAAGGCGCTGCCGATTTAGAACCACAGCACATTCACAAAATTGTCGCTAAGATGCTCAATAAATTGGATACGCGACTGCTTCAAGACCACGGAAAACCTACCGCTAACTAAGTAGGCCCAGTGTGTGCAACACCCAATCAAATCGCACCAGATCGCCCGCCACCGTCCCTTAATAGCCAAAAAATTAAGACCCTAGCACCACATATTCCGCTAATTGACGAGAATTTGTGCCTTGTAGACCGCTAAATGTGGTTTTCTGGTGGAAAAAAAGCCGTCTAACGGTTAGCATAACGCCTCTTTTTTTGCCCCCCAAATTTAACAGGCAACCAAATCAGCATGGATATTAAACGAATTGCATTATTTGCTTCACTGGGTGTCGTCAGTTATCTGATGCTTCAGCAGTGGAACCAAGACTACAATCAGCCGTCAACACAAGCGTCGAGCCGTGTGACCACCACCACGACCACCGACTTGCCGGCTGCTGGCACCACTACGGTTACCAGCGCTGTAGGTGACATTCCCGTTACGACCACGGGCACTGCATCCGCACCTGTGGTAGCAGCGGTAATCAATCCTGACGGCTATATCAACATCACAACCGATACCTTAGATATTCAAGTGAATCTAACCGGTGGCGATATTGAATATTTGGCGTTACCTGCTTATCCACTTACCATGGAAGCAACGGATCAGCCGTTCGTATTGTTGGAAAATAACATCAACCGACACTTTATTGCACAAAGTGGTTTGGTCGGTGCACAGGGACCTGATGCGAAGCAAACGCGTCCCGTCTATGCTGCCAACAAGACCGATTTTGTGATGGACGGCGACACGTTAGACGTTGACCTCTATTTTGAACAAGACGGTGTGTCTTACAAAAAGACCTTTGGATTTACCAAGGGTCTGTATGTGATTGATGTCACCTATAGCATTGAAAATAACAGTGCGAGCGACTGGTCAGGTAACCTGTTTGGTCAGATCAAACGTGACCAATCGAAAGATCCTACGTCACAAGGTGGTATCGGCATGAACTCGGCGTTGGCGTTTGCCCGCACGACCGCAGACACCCGATACGAGAAAGTACAGTTTGGCGACATTGAAGATGGCGTTGAAAACTACGCCAATCAGGGTGGTTGGATTGCCTTTATTCAGCACTACTTTGTCAGTGCTTGGATTCCAAACAAAAATGACGAAAACACCTATTACCTAAAAACGGCTAACAATGGTCAATACCGTGGTGGTTTTAGTGCCCCGGCGATTACCGTTGCACCAGGTAGCATGGGTTCAGTAACGGCTAGCTTCTACGCGGGTCCTAAAAACCAACAGCGTTTGGCAGTGGTCGCTGAAAACTTAGATTTGAGTGTCGATTACGGCTGGCTCTGGTGGGCAGCCCAACCCATCTTCTGGTTGCTAACCAAGATTCAGTCAGTGGTAGTGAACTGGGGTTGGTCGATCATCCTATTGACGTTAACAGTGAAGACATTGTTCTCACCGCTAACCGCGTCAAGTGCCCGATCGATGGCCCGTATGCGTAAATTCTCACCCAAGATGACGCAACTGCGTGAACAGTATGGTGACGATAAAAACCGCATGAGCCAAGAGTTGATGAAACTCTATAAGAAAGAAAAAATTAACCCCATGGGCGGTTGTCTGCCGATGGTTATTCAGATGCCGGTATTTATTGCACTGTATTGGGTATTGATGGAAGCGGTTGAATTGCGACAGTCACCTTGGATTTTCTGGATTCAAGATTTGTCTCTAAAAGACCCGTATTTCATCCTCCCCATCTTGATGGCTGCTTCTATGGCATTCCAGATGAGCTTGACTGCACAGCCTAATATGGATCCGATGCAAGCCAAGATGATGAAGATGATGCCTTGGGTATTTGGTGTGATGTTCCTGTGGTTCCCATCGGGCTTGGTATTGTACTGGTTGGTCAACAACATGATCTCTATCGCTCAGCAGTGGTATTTCAACCGAGAAGTGGCTGAAGCACCTGAGCATGGCAAAGGCACCAAGTAGCCTAGGTCAATAACCGATAGATAAAAACAGAATCCTCGCCTAGCGGGGATTTTTTTTGTCTCGACAATGGATGGTTGTGGCGTGGGACCCGCCAGCCAACTTCCATCATTGCGAAGACCATTTCAACACAGTGATACGGACAAGACACAGACACTGAATAAAAACGCTCGCGATCATTGAATGGCTGCCGATATGGGGTGCCAGCACCGCCACTGCAGTTTTGCGGCCAACGACAAGCGGCTAAGGCCAAGCGGATATACACAAGCGGCTAACGACAAGCGGCTATACACACGCGGCTAAGGCCAAGCGGCTAAAGACAAACGGCTATCGACACCCGCCTATCGGGTAGATGCCTCCTGTATTTAATATCCACAGACGCCAACTACCTACCTGGCTACCTAACTACCTCGATACCTTCCTACCTCCCTACCTCGATCCCTCGATTCCCCCCCGACCGCTGAACGACGCCCGTGCCACCCTCATGAGCGCGCAAGTGTCTTCAGGGACTATAGGACGACGAGCGTTTGAAAGGCATTATCGACACTGCTGCAGACCGACACACCACCAAGAATTGTCTGGTGATTGCGCCTGATGCCTTTGGGCAAGCGATTGCCAATGCACTTTGCTAACAGTTGCTGTAGGCAGGTGGCGAGCTAGCTATGGGTACCGCGAACATCACTGTCCAGTGCTGCGCCTTTATGGGCTGCTAAGGTTCTCCTAGCCGTTGAGAAGCCGGTCGGAAGTCTAGCGCTAAAAAGCCTAACCTACCGTTGTAAAATAAAGCCCAAAGGGCTGCACTGCGCTTGTGACATCGATCGAACACCATTAACATGCGTGCATAATCTCTCTAGGAACAGCCCATGTCTGATACGGCTACTATCACCGCAATCGCTACCGCAACAGGTCGGGGAGGCGTGGGTATCATTCGTGTGTCAGGTCAGCTTGCGCCAGTGATCGCCCAAGCGATGCTGGGTTTTATGCCAGAGGCAAGAAAAGCCCATTTCACCGATTTCTTAGATGCCGATGGCCTGCCAATTGATCAGGGTATTGGCCTGTATTTTCCCGGCCCCAATTCCTTTACTGGTGAAGATGTTTTTGAACTTCAGGGCCACGGTGGTCCTATCGTATTGGATATGTTGCTGCAACGGGTGGTGTCTCAGGGTGCCCGCTTGGCGCGCCCCGGTGAGTTTTCAGAACGCGCCTTTCTCAATGACAAAATGGATCTGGCCCAAGCAGAAGCGGTTGCTGACTTAATTGATGCCGTGTCTGAACAAGCCGCTAAAAGTGCACTACGCTCAATGCAGGGGGCTTTTTCTCACGCTGTTAACAGTTTGGTAGATGCGCTTATCCATTTGAGAATTTATGTTGAGGCGGCGATTGATTTTCCTGAAGAAGAAATTGATTTTCTCGCCGACGGCAAGGTCGCCAATGATCTGGCTAACATTCGTCAACACCTGACCGAGGTGATGATTGAAGCCAATAGAGGCAGCCTGATGCGAGACGGTATGAAAGTGGTTATTGCCGGCCGTCCCAATGCAGGAAAATCCAGTTTGTTAAATGCTTTGGCGGGTAAAGACAGCGCCATCGTCACCCATATTCCAGGGACTACCCGCGACGTATTGCGGGAACACATTCATATCGACGGCATGCCTTTGCATATTATTGATACCGCAGGCTTGCGCGATACAGACGATGAAGTAGAACAGATCGGCATTGAACGTGCGTGGACCGAGATTCGTGATGCCGACGTGGTGTTGCTGATGGTCGACAGTACCGATAATCCGCCACAAAAGGCTGCTGATATTTGGCCCGAGTTTGTCGCGCAACTGCCGGCGAATGAGCGCATCACCATCGTGAGAAATAAGTGTGATCTGTCAGATGAACCCGCGAGCATCGCGACCTATGCTGGCCAAACCACGGTGGCACTGTCAGCCAAGCAAGCGCTGGGCATTGATCTGCTGCGGGATCATTTAAAACAGATCATGGGCTATGAGTCGCAAACCGAAGGCGGATTTATTGCCCGTCGACGCCACTTGGATGCGCTGCAGCGCGCCGATGAGAGCCTAGCCAATGGTGATGCACAATTGCGGGGCTACGGCGCAGGAGAACTGTTGGCAGAGGATTTGCGTGCGGCCCAAAATGCGTTGAGTGAAATCACCGGGGCCTTTACCTCTGATGATTTGTTGGGCAGAATTTTTTCGAGCTTTTGTATAGGTAAATAATCGCGACCACCGCGCAGCGCGATTCACTGAGATTCTATTGTTATGGTAACAGCGAGACCTAAGATGTCATCACCCCGTTATTGTGCCACCGCTGCAGAAGCGGTGTCGGTCATTGAAGACCATGAACGCGTTTGGTTACATGGTATGGCTGCAACGCCACAACTGCTCTGCGATGCACTGGCGTTTCACGCCCGATCACGCACCAACATCCAATTGCTGCACCTACACAGTGAAGGCATTGGCGCGCTCTGCGATCCCAGTCTTAAAGGCCATGTGTTTCATCGTTGTTTCTTTATGGACAGCTATACCCGTGGCCTCATCGACATCGGGATGGCCGACTATGTTCCGGTATTTTTGTCTGAAGTACCCAAGCTGCTAAAACAGGGTATACAGCCTATTGATACGGCACTGATTCAGGTGTCTCCACCAGACAAGCATGGTATTTGTTCCTTGGGGATATCGGTAGAAGCGACCCGTGCTGCCTGCTTGGTTGCCCGCCGCATCATCGCGCAGATCAATCCCAATATGCCGCGTACCCATGGCGACGGTTTTATCCATTTGGATGACATCGATATTGTATTTGAACAGGCAGCGCCCTTGTCGATTCATCCGATCATCCAACCGGATGCCACCGCCATTGCCATCGGCAAGCAAGTCGCGTCATTGATAGAGGATGGCGCCTGTCTGCAAATGGGTATTGGGGCAATACCCAATGCGGTGCTGGATGAGCTGCATGGCCATCGCCATTTGGGCATTCACACCGAAATGTTTTCAGATGGCGCCATTAAGCTGATAGAAAGCGGCGCCATTGATAACAGTTGTAAAAAAATCCACCCCGGCAAGGTGGTTACAGGCTTTGTGATCGGTAGCCAGCACCTCTATGACTTTGTCGATGACAACCCAGAGATCGTCTTTTTAGATATCGAGTATGTTAATGACACAGTGAATATCCGCCGCAATAAGAAGGTTGTGGCGGTCAACAGTGCCATTCAGGTCGATCTGAGTGGCCAGGTCTGTGCTGATTCGATCGGGCCACGGATCTATTCAGGCTTTGGTGGTCAAATGGATTTTGTGCGCGGAGCCGCGCTCTCCGAAGGCGGCAAGGCCATTATTGCCCTGCCCTCAACCGCTGCCAAGGGCACCGTGTCGCGTATCGCATTTCAACTCGACCCGGGCGCAGGTGTTGTGACCACAAGAGCCCATGTGCAGTACGTAGTGACCGAATATGGTGTCGCAGACTTGCGAGGTAAGACGCTTGCTGAGCGTGCAAAAGCCTTGATCGCCATTGCCCACCCTGCCTTTAGAGAGACGCTAACGCAGCAGTTCTATCTGACCAGAACCTAAGGGCAGATAAAATCAGGAAAGACAGTGAATAAGGACAATAATCAAACGGCCTGTCTACAGAGAGAGGCCGATGTCAACTACGCTACTCTCGACTGGCCTTTTCACGCAATACCCAAGTGTCATACACCTTGTCATTCCAATAACTTTGGAAACTGGCGATGAGGGAGAGCTTTTGCTGATAATCAAATTGGCCTGAAAATGACGGCATCTGGCCGCCCATCGCAATGCCACCTTCTTCAATAACCTGACTGAGTACATTTATTGGGTGGTGCCACGCATGCGCAGTGCCGTTTAACGGTGGCGGTGGATAGTTACCATTGATATCCGTTTTTTTCCACTGGTCTGTCGATGACGCATCAACGCCATGGCAACCGGCACAATTGGTTGCAAACAAGGCCGCGCCTTCATCCACCTGTGCGTTGCTATACCACCGGCCCGTGTCACTGTTTTTGACCAAAGGCACATCGGTGTCTTCTGTGGGTGAGCTGCAAGCAGCGACCAATACCAGGGGCAATAGCCATAAAGTAGTTTTTTTCATGCACGATCCTTTATCTGTTTGTTCAAAACGCAGTCAGTACTGACCAGTAAATCCAAAAAACACGCTCATTGCCTGACTTAAATCAATACTATGTCGGTATAATTCTAAACCTGTTTCGCATTGCCTTTACTTTACGTTATCTAAACTAAACCCATACAATACCTATGTTAAGGTCGCCGTTACTAAGTTTACTAGGGCAGAAGGATGCAGTTGGTTGTATCCATGCATAAGGAAAAAAACATGAAGACGATATGGACGAGCTTATTGGCTACGGCCAGTGGCATGATGTTGGTGTTTGTCGTAACACCACTAATGGCCGCGGGTGCTCACACAGGTAGCCATGATACGGCAACCGAAACCGACACCCATGGCCACGCCAGTTGGGCCCCCGTACCCCATGATTATGAAGGTTTCGAAAACCCCGTCATTTGGACCGATGTGTCAGCAAGCACACGCGGTAAAGTGCTGTATGAGCAGAGCTGTGTTGCCTGCCACGGCGCCGAGGGCAAAGGTCAGGGACCCGCAGCGGTGGCGCTTGACCACAAGCCAGCCGATTTAAACAAGCACTTTCACAAAGAAGACGGTTATTCTGACGCCTATTTGTTTTGGCGGATATCAGAGGGCGGGACAGTTGAGCCATTTAAGTCCGACAACTCTATGATGCCTGGCTTTAAGGGCCAAATGACGGTTGATCAACGATGGGATGTATTGGCTTATATTCACCAAGAATTCCATGATGGTTTTAAGGCACCTATGCCCATGCAAGAAATGCACGATGACAGTGCCGAAGCAATGCACGATGACAGTGCCGAAGCAATGCACGATGACAGTGC
>ENA-OSIY01000058-OSIY01000058.1-marine-metagenome-genome-assembly--contig:-NODE-58-length-61039-cov-10.824727_pt1 | contig 61039 bp, 81 predicted proteins | sample MGYA00237884_ERZ534233 | MGnify/ENA primary metagenome ERZ534233 (study PRJEB26412, sample SAMN06343840) | marine metagenome | isolation source: estuarine water | place: USA: Columbia River Estuary... | reverse complement strand
CCTGTCTCGTGGGCTCGGAGATGTGTATAAGAGACAGACCGTTAACTGATTCTGAGATAAACTCAGCCTTAGCCGATGGGGTTTTGGTTTTATTACCGTAATAAGTCAACTCAAGAATTCTCTTTAATTTGTCGTCTCCTTGAAGTTTCTCACTTCCTAATGGTTTTAAGTCTGCCATGTCTTTTAAATATTGATTATGTGTTATTCTTCGTATCCTATAAATACATGCATATGGGGAAAAAAATATGTTTCCTACTGCGGCAAGGACAATTTCTTATCTCTAGCGGTTTTTTTTATGTTCATCAATTTCTCAATGTAACCATTTCTTCTAAGTAATTTGAATGTAAGATTTTCATAAGAATACTCTCCACCCTTCTCTAGACCACATTGTCTGAACTTTTTTATTTTCATTTTTAATTCATCAACCTCATCTGAGTTGTCATCTCCAGACTTTTCCGTCTTAACCATTAGGTCAATTTGTTTTGCGTATTCCTCTGATTTTTCTAATATTTTCTTTTCATCAAGTTCAAATGGGGAATCTAATTTTTTAGGTTCAACAACCCATTCGTTATTTAAAATTGAATATACACCAGTTGAAACGTGCTCCTCATCGATGTCTTGAATATATAACTCGACTTCAAAATCTTTAATTTTAATGTCTGTAGTGGTATTCCAAATTACTTTCTTACTGTCAAAAAATTCTTTAACAATTTGATGATATATTATTGAATCTACTTTACCACCATCAAATTCGTCCATATCAATTAAAATATGTAAATCAACATCGGAGTATTCAGACCAATTGTAATTGGATAACGACCCTGTTAGTACAATATCATGTACAAAAAAATCGATACCAATAAAATCTAAAAATTCATTGGTTATCTGCAATAGTTTTTCTCTAATTTCTTCCTTAATGACATAACTGTCACCTTTTGGAGAAAAGATTGAATCGGGTAATGAATCTTTAGGAATAAAAGATTTTACAATCTTACTATCCTTTTCCATATCCTCTATTAATTCTTTTATTAAACTCATTTTACTTTTTGATACTTGTATGTTTTAGATATACTGGTGTTAAAAAATTTTCCCTGAGACTCTGACATACGGAATTTTGTAAATATTTCCCATGGCACAGCATCATACTGATAAATAGCCCCATTATTGAATTCCACCACTAATGTTTTTTCCTCAGTGTTATATGTTGCACCTTTAAGATTGGATGACGCAATTTGGACTTCAATTAAAAGACCGTTAATTTTTTCAGATGTAATTCCCATAATGTTATTTTTAACAGATAATATATACAATAAATATCAGATAAAAAACCCCGGATTGAATATATTCAGTTAAATGAAACGTTGAATTGATATTTTTTTTTATATTTGTAAAGAAAATTCATTACAACAGATTAGATAAGTAACATATTGGTCACACAAACCCAAAAATGTCGGACATTTGTTTTTTAGAATTATTTTCATTATCTTTATAAAAACACATCATATAATGGCAGTAGACTTTTTCGAAGAGGGCCAGACCTCAACCCCTAAAAAGGGAAAAAAGGGTTCAACAACCCCTATTCTTGACAATTTTTCAAGAGATTTAAACAAACTTGCTGAAGAGGGTAAAATAGACCCCGTGATTGGTAGGGACAAGGAAGTTAAGAGAATTGCTCAGATTCTTTCTAGAAAGAAAAAAAATAATGTGGTAATTGTTGGTGATGCCGGTGTTGGTAAATCTGCGTTGGTTGAAAAATTGGCATTACTCATTGTTAAAGGAGAATGTCCAACAAATCTTTTAGATAAAAGAATAATGTCTTTAGATTTAACCTCATTAGTTGCTGGTACAAAATATCGAGGACAATTTGAGGAAAGAATTAAGGCAATCCTAAATGAATTACAACATGAACCAAATGTAATTGTCTTTATTGATGAATTACACACCATGGTTGGTGCCGGAAATGCAAGTGGTTCAATGGATGCGGCAAATATACTTAAACCCGCCCTTGCTCGAGGTGAAATTCAATGTATTGGGGCAACTACATTCGATGAATTTAAAAAACACATCGAAAAGGATTCCGCATTGGTTAGACGTTTTCAAAAAATAATCTTAAAAGAACCCACCCAAGAAGAAACGATTCAGATTTTAGAGAACCTTAAAGACTCATACCAAACTTACCATAAAGTATTCTATGAAGATAAGGTTGTTGAAACAATTGTGAAACTTTGCGGTCGATTTATAACGGACAGACAATTTCCCGATAAGGCAATTGACGTTTTAGATGAATTAGGTTCAGATAAGAAAATAAACATTAAGGTTCCCGTCATCATTGAACAATTAAAAAAAGAATCTGACGAAATTAAAGAAAAGAAGATTCAAGTAGTAAAAAGTCAAAACTACGAACAGGCGGCTAAACTTAGAGATGAAGAACGTAAGATTATTACTAAGTTAGAAGAAGAAAAAAGTTCTTGGTTAGAAAATCAAAAAGATAATAAGGTACCAGTATGTGTTAACGACGTTTACGAAATTATTTCACAAATGACTGGGGTCCCAATTACTAAGTTAGATGAAAGAGAAACTCAAAATCTATTAAAGTTAGAGGAAACGTTATCATCTAAGGTAATTGGACAAGAAAATGCGATATCAATTATTTCTAAATCAATTAGACGTAATAGGGTTGGTATTAAGGATACAAATAAACCAATTGGTTCGTTTATCTTTTTAGGTTCAACGGGTGTTGGTAAAACATACTTAGCGAAAACCATCGCAGAATTACTATTTGGTGACCCTGAAAAGGTTGTTAGGGTGGATATGAGTGAATTTATGGAAAAACACAATGTGTCCCGTTTAATTGGTTCTCCTCCGGGTTATGTTGGACATGAAGAAGGTGGTCAATTAACTGAAAAAATTAAAAACAACCCATTCTCTGTGGTTTTGTTTGATGAGATTGAAAAGGCACACAAAGACGTATTTAATATCTTACTTCAAATCCTCGATGAGGGTCATTTAACCGATTCGTTTGGTAGAAAGGTAAACTTCACCAACACAATCATTATCATGACCTCTAATGTTGGGGCCAAAAAAGTATCTGATTTTGGTGGTGGTGTTGGTTTTACAACTAATTCAAGTGAGGAACAAAAACAAGAATTAAAAAAATCAATAATTCAAAAATCATTAAAACAACAGTTTAATCCTGAATTTTTAAACCGAATCGACGATATAATATTGTTTAATAAACTCGATAAGGAAACTATCGGTAAAATCATTGAGATTGAATTAAGTAAATTAATCGTTCGTTTAAAAGAAAAAAACTTCAACATTATATTTGACAAAAGTGTTATATCCCGAATTTCGGAATTAAACACCCAAGAAGAATTCGGTGCCAGACCAATTAAAAGAATCATTCAAAATCTTTGCGAAGACTTCCTAAGTGAAGAAATATTAAAAGGTTCAATTAAAGAAAATCAGGCAACTACGTTGAAGTTTAAAGATGGTCAACTAAAAATATTTAAGAAATTGGTATAAATAGTTTGATTTTTTACAAAATCATATATATTTATATTCAATAAGGAAATCTTTGCCGATATCCTTTCGTTTTTTAGTCCGTGGGGTTGAACTCACAAAAATGACCTTAAGCCCCGATTCCCGTCGGGGCTTTTTTTATTCCAAAATGTTTCGTATATTTGTATCTATGAGAAAAAACATTTGGATTTTCGCAATTATTGCAGCAACTGCAATGACTGCATGTGGTAACGGGTCTACCACATCAAACGAAACAACAGACTCAACGGCAGTTAACGTGGATTCAACCGCATTAACGGCAACTGATTCAACTACTGCTCAAATTATCGACAGTACTGTAACTCAGTAACGAAAATGAGTGACTCACTACCGTTGGTGGAAATGTGAGTTAAATGTATTGAATGTAACACCACAGCTCGTTTTATTTAAAAAAAATTATAAAGTATGGAATTAATATTAGTTAGAGGGTTACCGGGTTCAGGTAAAACTACGTTTGCAAAATCATTAGGGTGTCCAACATTTGAGGCCGATAATTACTTTATCGATAAAGACGGTAAATACATTTTTGATGTCTCAAAAATTAAACTTGCACACGAATGGTGTAAAAGTCGAGTTGGTGAATTGATGAAAGAGGGGATTAAAAAAATCGCCGTATCAAACACATTTACTCAAGAATGGGAAATGGAGAACTATTACGAATTGGCGAAACAATACGGGTACACCGTGTTTAGTGTAATTGTTGAAAACAGACACAACGGAACTAATGTCCATGGAGTACCACAAGATAAATTAGAAATCATGAAAGAAAGATTTCAAGTAAAACTTTAAAAAATGTTAGACACATTAGAAGGATATCATTATGATGGGTTGTTATTAAAACAAACTCACCCAACTCTCGATTTGACCATTTGGAATTATTCTCAAAAAGTTCAATACGAAAGATTGTGGGATGATATCACTATACAGTGTCGTGGATTAGTTACAAATTCAAAGGGAGATATTATTGCCCGACCATTTAAAAAATTCTTCAATTACGAAGAACATAAACCTGAAGATTTACCAGATGAATATTTTGAGGTTTATGAAAAAATGGATGGTTCGTTAGGTATTCTTTTTTACTATGAAAAAGAACTAACGGATGAAGAACGATACAACATTTGGTTCAACAATAACTATGAAACGGGTATGGAACGATTTTTCATACCTGAACAGTTACCGGATTTTGATAATGACTATTACGAACCAACACCCAAAACAAAAGGAGAATGGGTACTGGCAACTCGTGGTTCATTTACCTCACCCCAATCGATTAAAGGTCGTGAGTTACTTGAAAAATACGACTACAATAAGTTACATAAAGATTATACTTATTTGTTTGAAATCATCTATCCCGAAAATAGAATTGTGTGTGTGTACGATTTTGAGGATTTGATTTTGTTAGGTATGATTCATACTAAAACCGGCAACGAAGTTAACATCCATAATACCGTTAACGAAGACATACGTTTGAAGAATATGTTAAGTAACTTAGGTATTAAAATTGTCACCCTATATAAAACGTGGGGTGAGGGGTATGATGTATTGAAGGAAGAGATTTCCAAAGATAGAGAGGGTTATGTAATTCGTTTTAAAAATGGTTTTCGTATGAAAATCAAAGGAGAGGAATATGTCCGTCTTCATCGAATTATAACCAACATATCTAATCGTGACATTTGGGAATATCTTAAAGATGGTAAGTCATTTGATGAAATGTTAGATAAAGTTCCCGATGAGTTTTATGATTGGGTCAGAAATACTAAAAATGACTTAACAACTCAGTACGAGACATTAGAAAGGGAATACCAATGGATATTTAAAATAATCAACAGGGTACCAAATATTGAAGACCGTGCGGTGTTTGCGGAATATGCTAAACGATACAAACATTCGGGGTTATTATTTAATATGTTGGATGGAAAAGATTATTCACAACAAATTTGGAAATCAATTTATCCATCATATTCAAAACCATTTAAAAAAGATGAAATATAGAATTTACTTAGACGATGTTCGTACACCAGTTGATAAAGATGACTGGATTGTGGTGCGTTCTTATGAAGAATTTGTGGAAAAAGTAAATGAAATTGGTTTAACCAATATTGAAACTATTTCATTAGACCACGATTTAGGTGACACGGCAATGAAAGAATACTTTGATAACGTATCTCCAAATTATACTTTAGATTATAGTAATATCCACGAAAAAACGGGGTACGACGCAATAAAATTTTTAGTGTCGTTATTTTACAACACTAACGAAGAACGATTTAACATGAATAGAGGTGAAAGGAAAAAACATCCATTTGTGTTCCCAAAAGTATACGTCCATTCGGCAAATCCAATTGGTTCGGCAAACATTATTGGTTATTGTAATAATTTTTTAATGAACGAAGGTCAAGACCAAACTTGTGTTAGAGTAAAAATAAACCACACGTAAATGGTATTTTTTAAAAAAATGTTTGGATATCAAATATTATATAACCACCTTTGTCGTGAACCAAACAATTTTACAAAATGGATATAAAGACCGATACGATTGCAACTAAAAAATTGTCAATAAAAGGGAGATATGATGGGTTTAGTGATTTCTACGATGTCAATAAAATTTTCATATATAAAAACATCTTAAAACTTTTCACTAACTTTAAAAAAGAGGATAAAGATGAATTAATACTCATCATTTCCGCAAAAATTAAAGGTCTTGATTGGGAGACCGAATTAAAATTTAGGAGAAAAGAATCAATTATTTTAATTCGAGATATCATGCCGTACTTCGAAGGAATCGAAGATTACGAAACTTGTGGTCAAATCTGTGACCTATACAAAAAAATACAATCAGTTTGATGAATGAGATAAGTTTGCATCACCTTTAACAATATATTTTATATTAAGGGTGATTGAACTTGTTACAAAATTTATTGTAAAACTCGTAACGGGTGTTACTGTTTTAAAATTTGATGGGGTTATCGAATTAAAATCCGACGCAGTATACCACCACACTTTATCAAACGTAACCATACCCGTAAGATTGGCACCAAGTAAGTATGTATCGGGTATCGTTACCACACCATCTTCATTAATGTCACCAGCCCTCATTTTAGGTCCACTGTTCAAATGTATTCCCGAAAGTGTGTTGTTGGGTGTATTTTCATTTTGAGACTCGTTAAACACCAAATTAAAGTCCGCTGAAGTTAGTACCGAAGTAAATGAAGGTACAACTTTGTATGTGGAATTATATTGTGTTGGATTTAATGTATACGTTCCGTTTGATGCAACTGTTACAGTTTGAATTAACGTCTCACCACTACTATCAACCAAATACAATTTCAACTGAGGTCGTGTCGATAAACCTGAAGGAATTGTAACAGTTCCACTGAATGTTTCAGTTATAATTGAAACTGTACCATTACTACTATATGCGAATCCACAAGTACCACTTTGTAATTGTGCCCTAAATAAAGTTTTAGTTGTTATGTTAGTGTAACTGTGACTCGCAGTTGTGTTTGTGATATCGGTCCAGTTAACCCCGTCATTGGTCGACCTTTGCCATTTAACAATGGTTCCACTGTAACTACTTAATGTTAATGTTCCCGAATTTGTTGTACTCGTGTGAGTTGAAGATGATACACCACCACCAACGGGAGGTGTTCCCGATGTTACCGTAATTGTTTTTGAGGTTGAGTTAACCGCACTACCACAACTCGGTGTTTGTACTTCAACGCGGTAATAATACGTACCAGCGGAACTAATTGTTTCTGTTAAACTTGTTGTTGTGTTAGAGATATTGGTCCAATTCACATTATCCGTTGAGCGTTGCCATTTATTAACACTACCCTGTTGACCCGATAATGTCAATTCAACTTGACCACCGGAACATATAGAATTGTTTGCTGCGAATACTGTCCCCGATTTAGTTGGTTTTACAGTAACATAAACACTTGAAGTTGCTAAACCCGAACAACTAACCGGACTTGATGAATTAACAATCGCTCTGTAATATGTTGTCTTTGTTAAATTGGTTACTGTTATACTTGATGATGTACTTGTTATGGTGGTTCCTGCGGTAAAGAAGTTATCAAAAGATGATTCCCATCTAACAACACTACCCGTTAAATTATTTAATGTTAATGTCGTACTATTACTTCCCGAACATACGTTAACGTCACCACCACTTATGTAACCACTTGAAGAGTTACTAATTTCGATATTTCTTGTTAATATAGTTGTACTCGTTGTTATGTCACCCGGCATGTCACCATATTCACAAATATAACCAGGTAAATTACTATTCGATAAGTCATTCCATTGTCCAAGGTTTGATGAATAGAATTGTCCAAATGCCTCCGAAGTACCATTTGGTTCTCCACCCGCCCATTTATGATACATACCCGATACTAAGGTTGTACTTGGTGTATTTCCATTTGAAAAGTTTTGACCCTTTTCAGGACCTGTAACCCAGTGCCATTTTCCTTCTGCTGCGGATTGGGTAGCAAAGAATGTTGTACCCTTCGCAGTATTGATGTAGTTATAATCATCCGATGCACCAAACCAAGCATCGTTCGCCATTAATTTCCAAATAAAGTTGTTTTCTGCCTCAGATAAAACCGTTGCCAAATAACCAACCCTTCCGAAGTATGATTTATTACTTGCGTTCGTATATGAATTAGTCCAACTTGTGTTACCCGAAACATATTCATAAAAGTGTTCGGTTAATGGATTGTAGAAAACGGTACCCGCAACAAACGTAACTCTTCTTTGAAGTGCATAACATGTTGAGGTGGTTGATTTAAATTCAACACCCCTTAATACCGATTCCCAATTTGTGGCGGTTGTTGAACCACTAAAAATTAACACACCTGTGGTGGTATTAAATGAAGATGAAACACCGGATGGTAAAGTTACGGTTGACCTTAATTGGTCACCACTAGTGTATGTTTGAGAGATTTGAACTCTAAAACCGGTAATTGTACCATTGGCGGTTAAAGTTAAATTCGGGTCAACCTTAACCCAAGTATTATAAGTTGATGATAATGCCGTGGTACTTGATGTTCCAAGACTAACAGATGTTGCCTGAGAAAACCCAAAGATGGGTAGTAATAAGAATAATATGTAAAGTAGTCTTTTCATTATAAATTAACCTTACTCCCAATTAAAAAGAATGATAAAATTGGAACGTCAGGATTACTACTTAAATTCGCTTTATAATTCATGTTTATTTTAAATCTTTTTGAGATTTGATAATCAAATCCACTGCCCACAAATGCACTGAAAAATCTATCGGTTATTGTCACTTGTTCTTTCGTTGAGTACACCAATGGTGTTGACATAACATATAATTCGGGAGATACCATTAATTTTTTACCAACCTTAAATGGTCTAGTGTAAAACGCTGTTACAGATGGAGAATAATAACCACTCTTATCTTCTGAAATGATAGATACCGCAGCACTAACATTAAATCCTGTTATTCCCCATTTACCTCCGTTTAAAATACCACTATAACCTAAGAAACCAAGTATATTACCGTAAGTGTAAACACCGGTTAAATTGACGTTATGTATGTACTTTATTGTATTCTTTTTATTGTAATGTAACTTGGTATATTTTGTTGATAGTGCAAATTGATTAAGATTTGCCCAAATCATTGCGGTTGCCCCAACACTCGATAAACCTGTCATTGACGACCTATTCATACTCAAGTTAAGAATTGGTGTGAATGTTCCATTTAAATTTTGTGCTGTTGTTAAATCAGAAGAAACAATTAATGGATTTGAACTACCTGATTTTCCACCCGATTTTCCACCTGATTTACCACCACCCGAAGTACCACCACCACTACCATTATCGTTATGTGCGTCATTGTTCATCACGGTTGTTGCCCCGACTTCTTGTGAACTTTGTTGTGATGACTCTCCATTATTACCTGAAGAACCACTTCCACCTGTTGTTCCACCACCTGTTGTGTTACCACCTGTTGTTCCTGAACCTCCTGTTGTTCCTGAACCTCCTGTTGTGCTACCACCTGTTGTTCCTGAACCTCCTGTTGTGCTACCACCTGTTGTGCTACCTCCCGAAGAACCACTTCCTCCTGAACCTGAACCTCCTGTTGTGCTACCTCCCGAAGAACCCGAACCACCTACAGGTGGCTGAGACGAGCCACTTCCCCCTTGAGGTGGGTTACTTGAACCTGTGCTGTTTCCGCCTTGTGTTCCTGTTGAACCTCCCTGAGAAGAATTAGTTCCTCCAGTTGACCCAGTAGTTCCTCCTGAACCTTGGGATTGACCTCCATTCTCGCCTCCCTGAGAAGACGAACCACTTCCGTTATTGTTATTTCCTGACCCATTTGAATTTCCATTAGATTTTTTATTGTCATCTTTTTTATTATCCCCACCAGCATTAAGATTTCCACCCGATGATTGGGCGGATGACATAATACTACCAACAACCGATTGTACGGTACTACTAATAATTTGAGATGTTATTTGATTTTGAGTAACCTGTCCTTGTTGTTGTGAACATGGGTTTATTTGGCGGTACTCAGCATATGTTTGATTAACCCAACTTGAGAATACTCCACTGGCAACATCGGTTGCGGTGAAGTATCGACTTTTATTTAAAAAAAATATTGTAGTACCACCCTGTAATGGTACGGTAAAAAGGGTTACTTCTTGTGTACATGGGTCGATAAATGTTTGCACCGACACCTGAGCCTTTATATTCTGACTAAACAGAACAAAAAAACTTATAAAAAATAATGTCTTTATTGTTTTCCAATACATAATAATAAATACTAAAAAGGGGGTTATTATACCCCCCAATTTTTAATTATCAATAATAAAAAATAGCATTAATTAGGAAAAACGCCCTTCTTAATCATCCTAAGTAGGATTCTACTACATGCGATGTCCAATGATTTTTTTGTTGCAATTCCAATTGTTGATTGGTTGAATTTTACTTCACTTAGGTTATCATCGTTTAATAAACTTAATTCTCTTACTGTCGTTGCTTCACCTAAACCACTAGCACCAATAATTGCGCCTGTTTCAGCATCTGTGAATCGAACCTGCATACCAATACGAGTTGTTACGGTATTTTTTACACCGTTTGACATGTTTACCGTTTCATCTTCACTAACAGAATAATCATATAGTTCAATTGTAACAAAGTAATGAGCCAAACGTATCTTACCTCTACCGTTTAAAGTATCTTGAGATATACCCGCTTGAGATGCTTGGAATTGTTTTACCATCCTATTCTTAATTTCTGTTTTATCTTCAGTGAAAATAAAACGATTAAGATTTTCAAGGTATTCAAGTGTCATGTTAGCGACACCCAAACCAACCTTCTTTTCTTTTAATTCAGGATATAATTCATACACCTCATCGGAGATACCGATTTTTAATATTTGTATTGGAATTTGAGGTCCCTCATAATCCATTAAAGAATCGATATTAACACTTGTTTCAAAAGACGCTTTGTATTGTTCGGTCTGTGTCTTACCAATAGTTTGTGCTGTTGCATTGGTAGCAAATAAAAACATCAAAAGGAACCAAAGGATAACAATACCAATTGGCATAAAATATTGTTTAAATCTATCGTTGTTTAATGATTTCATATTATAAACTTTCTTCTTCTTTTATTTTACCGCACTTTAAACATTCTTCTTCACCATCTCCGTCGGCATCACCCCAAACGTGTTCACACTGTCTGTGGTCAAAATATTCGTCGATTGCTCCATCTCCATCGGTATCTAACCCATCCATTATACCATCTCCATCTTCATCGATTTCAACACCAACTTTAGGTTGGACACTTACTTGGACATCTTGTCCAACTTCAGATATAATTCCATTTGTTGATAATGGACCTGATGGGGGAGTATCCCCAGTTGTTGAACTTAATGATGTACCATCTTCTTCATCCATTTTCTGAACTAACATCTTATCCTTATCGGTATCACTAAACCAATAGTCAATGATTTTACCGTAAGAACCAATGAATGCTCCTAACAATAATAAAAGAAGTTCTTTCCATTCTCCCTCTATTGTAGATTTATTTAATATACCGAAGAACATTCCTCCTATGATTACCATAAACCCACCTAATACTATGGCGGTTATGTACCATCTACGTTTCATCATGTTCCCTAATAGGTCTTTAAAACCACCTCCTGATTGTTCTGACATCTTTCTTTAATTTAATTTAATTTATTTTGTAATTTTAAAAATAAGATTACCACTTTGGTTCTTCCTCAGCGAATTCGTCTTTTTTCTTTTCTTTAGGTTTTTCAGCCGGAGCCGATGTAGATGGTTTCTCAACTATTCGTTCAATAACTTTAGTTGTACCACCTGATTGTTGTTGTTGCTGTTGGTTGGCGTTACTATTAGTAATATTGATAACGGGTGCCGCCTGTTGTACCTGTTGTGGTTCTTCACCACCACCTAACATTGTTGCGAACCACGTACCAGCACCTAATACTGCTGTTGATGCCACACCGATTATGGTTTTTTTAAGTCCTGTCCAAGTGCCTTCTTGTTCTTGTGTTTCTTCACTCATGATTTTAAAGTTTTATAAATTGTTTTGTTAATTGTTTATTATGATTGTTTAATACTAAAAAGTAATTACCTGTACTTGCTGCTGTCATGTCAATTTGTTTATATCCCACTGTGGAACCTTGACCTGAAATCTCACCAACGTGTTTCACTAATCTACCTTGTGTATCATAAATACTACCATTTAACCTAATATTTGGGTCAGGTAAAAGAACCTCAACCTCAAACCATCCCGATGTTGGGTTTGGTCTAATAAGGGCACTAATTTCTGTAAAATCACCGGGTAAAGTAGTTGGGGACATTTTATAAAAAAGTGTCGTTACTTGACTCGCTAAGTTTATTTCCAAATGGTCACCATTATTATCGGATGCATCCATTAATTTTCTCACGTAAATGTTTGTACTAACATCAACATTACCAATGGGACTAAATTTTATTTTAAACGGAGTGTGTGAACCAACTAACGACCCCGTTGTTTGGTTGTTCATACCACCGAATCTGATGGTTCCCGATGCCTCATCATGGGTGACGTATTGTAACCAAGGGCCACCATTAAAGTTTGAAACTATTTCATCAAATTTAACTTTTGTTTTATCGTACTTCATCTCAAACTGTAAACCGTAGTTTTGGTCGCCATTTGTGTTGATATTAAATGGTACGTACATTGGTTGTCCGAGTGAAGATGTATTTGGAATTTCAACATCTAATTGACCTCTATAAATGGCCTTAGCAACTAACACACCTGAACTGTTATAAACAGGGGATGAATAGGTTCTATCAACGTCACCTAATACAAAGTACTTAATGTCGACGTTAGATAAGTTAGCGGTACCTACACTATCCACAACATAATTATATGCGGTTGAGTGGTTTGTCCATTCTGTCCATTGATTTGAACCTAATACTAATGAATCGTAAACATTTTTATGGAATGCGTGAATCATTGTGGTCGTATCAATCTTTTTAAGTCCACTTACGTTTGCGTAAATCAAGTAAGGGTCACCACCATCGAGTATACCGTTTTTATTAACGTCACCAATCAAATACGCCAAACCATTTTTCAAGTAGTTTTGTGTTGGTGTTTGGTTAACATTGGTAATAGAATATTCGTCATATGTTTTAATCGCATCAGATATCGTGACACCATAATCTCTAATGGTAACCAAACTATCTGTTGGGAATCTTACTGTTAATTTATATTTTGTATTTTTATCTACGTTGTTAAGAGAGTAAAGACCCGCTGTATCAACTTGTTGTGAAGATACAAACTCACCCGTATTAAATTTAGTACAAATAATTGTAGGTCTCACGCCAACACCTACCATCGTAGGTGGTAACCATACTTTTCCACTAATAACCAAGTTACCCAAAAGTTCTAGATGCATATCCTGTACATTCAAGACTGCAACGTTATCCCCAATTGTGGTACCATCAAACTTGAACATACGAGCCCAGTTAATCTCAAGACTATCCGCGTCGAAGTTTGATGCAACATTATTGATAATAAATTTGTTATGTATTAAGAAGGTATCTGCGGTAATCTGAGAACCACTTGATAATACCAAGTAATTTCTGGCAACAGTGTAGTTAGTATCGGTTGCATATGTGTATGAACTTGTACTTGCGTTGTAACCCGAATATTTGTAATCATTAAAGAACTTAATAGACAACGCAGGTGTCATACTACTAACCGTAGCGTCAACAGTTGTTGATACGTGTGTAAAAAGTTGTTTCTTATATTGGAAATCAACTTGGAAGGTTCTAACATCCACAGACGGTGCTGCGTCATATTTGAACACTACATCCAATGTGTCACCTCTTTTAATGGTTTGATAGGCAACTGGGTTACCAATACCTGGAATTGTTTGAGCAAATGCCGATGATGCCGTAATTATGGCAACAAGGGCGAAGATTAGTTTTTTCATAGTAGTTTATCGAGTAAGTTTATTGTTGTTTTCTTTATTGCGGAACTTGCAGATTCTTGATTGAATTTACCACCCTCATCAATTATGATTGTTGAAGTTGATATTTCTGTTGATTTACCCTCTGCAAATTCAGTTTTAATTTTTTTATCTCCTTTATAGAGAACACCTTTCATTCTAATGACGGTGGTACTTTTATCTTGGTGAAACACAGCAATTCCTGATTTAGTATTGACGATATCAAAAAATATCAATTCAACCTGTATCGAATATTCGGCCTTTTCTTTTACCCCAATCAAGACCAAACTATCTTGTTCATTTATTATTTCTTGAACAATGTTTTTTACCCCAAACGCCAAATTTTTGTTACCAACAAAAGTACCAACACGAATGTTGTTAATAACGGGTTCAACAAAAATAGACGGGCCCGTCTGAGCAGTTACACTCAAAAAAGGGCATAGAAATAGTACAGAAAAAATTATATTTTTGATAAGTCTCACGGTTATACAGTAGAATAAATTAGATTATTCAGAGATTTCGTCTTCTGATTTTTTATTCTTGTTGTTAATCCACTTATCAACAGATGCGATGCCGAATGAACCTAAAGTGATTACTAAAAATCCGTCAAAGATAAATTCGTTAATAAGTAACTCTTTACCCATCCAACCTGTTATAAGGTCAACGAATAGTGAGATAACCATCATAGTGAAGGCAAGGAATCCAACCACGGATTTCTCGTTAATTGTGTTGTTGTCGTTAAACAACTGGCCTAAAAATTTTTTCATAGTTGTAGTTTGTGTTTTGTTTTTTATGTTTGGTTATTAATAAATATCCCGGCAAATTGTTAAGTAAACGAATATTTGAAAAAATAAAACATAAAAAGAATTATATCTTTTTTGATACTTTTCTTGTTTTTACCAATATTTATTGTTATCTTTGTAGAAGATTTAAAAATTAAACAAAATTCAATGATACGCAACACACATACAATGTCATTTACAATCTGTTCAAAATGGGCGGAAGTGATTGATATTGCCATGTCTCGAGGTGTCTTGTGAATTGTTTAGTTTAAAACGATATAAAGGAAACCTCGAGAGAAATCTCGGGGTTTTTTTGTTTTTGGGCCGGATGTCAATGGCAGACCACCTGATTTGCAATCAGAGTGAAAGGGTTCGATTCCCTACGTGTCCACAGAGTTGTTCTTTGACGTATTGGTTTATCATGGTACCGTAGCTCAGTTGGTAGAGCACCAGACTGAAAATCTGGGTGTCACAGGTTCGATTCCTGTCGGTACCACATTTGTCTCCGTAGCTCAGTTGGTTAGAGCACCTCACTTTTAATGAGGGAGTCACGCGTTCGAGTCGCGTCGGGGACACAAAGGTTGATTGGGGAATGGTTATGTCGATAGTTCGAGAGTGAATACTGACTGACATAATCGGAGTTTGGAGGTATTCACCTAAGTAACGCCAATCATAAAAGTAGATGTCCACTGAACCATCTTCTACTTTCCTTTATTTAGTCCTTTAGCTCAGCGGGAGAGCAGTTGTTTTACATGCAACGGGTCGTTGGTTCGAATCCAACAGGGACTACAATTATACACGGGTGTGGTGCAACGGCAGCATACGGGTCTCCAAAACCCTCGATGGGAGTTCGAATCTCTCCACCCGTGCAATATTATACCGAGTGGTATAATACCGATAGGTAATATTTCATCAGTGTTATATAAAATAACTGGTTTTATTACCTATCGGGAATACAAACTTTTAAAACAGATAATATGGAAAGAGATGACAACATCGATGCCGTCAAAATGAGATTTGAGGCGGAGAAAATGAAATTAAGGGAAGAAAGGGAAAAAACAATTAAACAGTATTGGGAAAAATTACCAAAACTTAATAATCCCCAAGATGTTCCCACACTCCCAAGAGTTGATGAAAAACAATGGAAGGAGTTTTATATCCCAAAATTAATCGAGGCGGGAGCAATCCCAAAAAATGATTTAATTCATAATCAGATTTATATTGGTGAACATAGAAACACAACCATCGCAAGATGGAATCAAGAAACAAACAAATTTGAACACATGAGATACAAGTTTGGTTGGAGAGAAGATGAGTGTAATCATTTTGAAGACGATGATGGATTTGCGTTGTTCGTTCCAATTAGATTAGGTACTCAAGAAGAATGGGATGAAAGGATTAAATAAATGATACTCTCGTAGTTCAATGGATTAGAACGTTTCACTACGGATGAAAGGGTTGGGAGTTCGAGTCTCTCCGAGAGTACGATAAGGTCAGTTTGGTCGTGGAGGCCAGTTAGTCTGCAAAACTAACGGAGTTGGTTCGATTCCAACATTGACCTCTGTGTTTATAGTGTTAATGGTTAGCACGTCAGTTTGTGGTACTGATAGTATGGGTTCAAATCCCATTAAACACCCCATTGGAATATAACTCAGTTGGTTAGAGTGTCATCCTGATACGGTGAAAGTCGGTGGTTCGAGTCCACCTATTCCAACAAACATTGCGGGGTGGTCTGGAGAGGTTCCAGCTCGGTCTCATAAGCCGAATCACGTGGGTTCGATTCCCACCCCCGCAACTTTTTAAAAACATTTTGAAATGTGACTTTTATTATGTATATTTGAAATGTTCTTTGACTTAATGCCTCCTTAGCTCAGTTGGCCGGAGCGCCTCACTTGTAATGAGGATGTCGGCGGTTCGAATCCGTCAGGAGGCTCCAATTGGTCCTGTAGTTAATCGGCTATAACGCCGCCCTGTCACGGCGGTATGCCGGGTTCGATTCCCGGTGGGACCGCAATGAGTGAGAGATACTCATAGTCTTCGAATCAAGACTTTAAGAATGATTCCGCAGAATGTCTACGGCGCGAGTGGGACATCGTTGGATAAAGGGATTCACACAATCTCTCCAAGTAGTGTTGGATGTTTTTATGAGGGATGCCTCACAGGTTTTTAAGAAATAGAAAACCGAAATAACTACACCAAATTAATCTCATTGGTGGAAATTGGAAGGATGGCAGAGTTGGTCGATTGTACCTGACTTGAAATCAGGCGTACTGAAAGGTACCGTGGGTTCGAATCCTACTCCTTCCGCAAACGATTGTTGTTCTTTGACAAATTAAAAACAAAATTAAAAGATATGGATACATTATCATTTATTTTAGGAATGTCCTCGGTGGTGGTTATCGCAATTGCGGTAGTTGCTGTTAAAGGATTTTTTAAGGTCAGAAATGTTGAGAAACACTTCAATGAATACAAACAAAACTTTACAGTTGAGTTTGATAATAGAACAAAAGAAATTCAAGATAATATGAATCATGTAAATGATGAATTACATCGTAGAATTGATAACACAGAAAGAGAAGTCTTTTCCCAATTAGACTCTCGATTAGATAAATTGGAAAATAAATTAACAGACACAATTAAAAATGGTTGTGACCCTGTTAGAAAATAAATAACGAGTCGTAAGACATAATAAATAAATCGTTAAAGACAACAATCGTTTATATGGCCCTTTCGACTATCGGTTAGGTCGTCAGGTTTTCATCCTGAAAAGTCGGGTTCGACTCCCGGAGGGGCTACAATTTTAAATTAAACCAATATGTTAGAAACAATTTTAGAAATTTACCAAGATGAAGATTTACTTATTGCAGACGGATTTGACGAGGCGATAATTGGAATTGATGATTCTTCAATGAGAATTATTTATTCAGTTGCAAAATGTATTCATATTTTAGAAAAAGATATGGAGACGATAGATGCGGTTGAATATTTTGGATATAACGTAAAAGGTGCCTATGTTGGAGACAAGACTCCGATATGGTGTGAAGATTTTTTTTAGATAAATTTTGATAGTTAAAAAAACTTTTGTATATTTGTATATACTTATTAAAACAATGATGAACTTGGATAACATACAACAACTTTCTAATAACCCGCTAAGTGGTAATGGGAGAGGTACGTATTTATGTCACTCAAGTTCGGAATTCAAATGAATGTAATATTTTAATTATAAACTCATCAGACCCGAACATCTCAAAAAGATTTTCGGGTTTTTTGTTTTTAGAAATATTCTTTCGTATATTTGTAATGTTCTTTGACATGTTGGTGAAAAAAAAATGCCGTGGTGATGGAATGGTAGACATGACAGACTTAAAATCTGTTGAGTAGTAATGCTCGTGTGGGTTCGACTCCCATCCTCGGTACAAAAAAACAATACCTTACATAAGACAGATTAGCACTGTTGAAAGGGACCTTGGCTTCACTCGGAGTAATTACCGTAAACGAAGTAGTAAATGACCCAAGGTACTATGTAATGGACCCTGCTCTATGGTGCACTCATAACAGGTGAACAGTAAACTATGTTCAATCAAATCCACAACCACGGTGAGCGTGGAAGGTATTGTTTTTTATTTAAATTTGTCTCCGTAGCTCAGCTGGATAGAGCAACGCACTTCTAATGCGTAGGTCATGTGTTCGAATCACATCGGGGATACCATAATAGGGAATTAGCGTAGTCCGGTATCGCGCTTGGTTTGGGACCAAGAGGTCGTCAGTTCGAATCTGGCATTCCCTACAAATTCCTCGATAGCTCAGTTGGTTAGAGCATTTGACTGTTAATCAAAGGGTCCCAAGTTCGAGTCTTGGTCGGGGAGCAAATAAATGCCGAGGTGGCGTAATGGTAGCCGCGTTAGTCTTAGGAACTAATATCGAAAGGTGTGTGGGTTCGAGTCCCACTCTCGGTACAAATATTAATGGAAGGTGGGTGAGTGGCTAAAACCGGCAGACTGTAAATCTGCTCCCATTGGGTACGGGGGTTCGAATCCCTCCCTTCCAACTTAAAAATTATTACTATGGCAAGAAGTAACATACTAACTGAATTATTAAAATCTATAACTCCTGAGATGGAAGAAAAGTGGAAACAAGAAAGAATTGACTTTAAAAAAAGTTTAACACCCGATTACCAACTCGGATATTATGTTGGGTTAGAAATTGTACATCGATATCTACCAACACTATCGACCGATATGATTCAAAGTCGGAATGTAATTGAGGTATCTCAGATGGATTCTGAGGAAAATAAAAGATTGGAAGAAGAATGGTTTTCAACAACTAAACACGGCGGAGAATGGGATGGAAAAAGTGAAAACGGTAATAAAGAAAAATGGGATGATTTGTTCGACCACAATAAAATGTTGGAAATAAAATATCTACCACATACTTTAACATGTTACATAGATGTTTTAAACATAAATGACATGAACCAATTTAAAGAAGGAATAAGAACAACTCTGTGGGATTGTGATATGTGTTCTTATAACATTGATGTTGAAAATATAAAAATTTACGACGATGAGGATGTTAGATTTACAATTATCGAATTCACATTGGATTCATTAAATAAAAATAAAACGGATGAAGAGATTTAAAATTACATTGGTTATTGTATTGATTTTGGTACTTAACCTAATGGTGTCATTTATGTTGATGTCAAATCAAACATTAAAAAATTTAAAAGTAAAAAAAGACATTGCAGTAATTGTTGACAAACCCGACACGGTTATTGATGTCAACGGTAAACGTGTATTGTTTATTGGTGATTCCCATACCGCAAATCACAATTGGGGTTGGCAAGTAATTGTGTGTCAAAAAACGGGAATGAGAATGAATAATACGGCGGTAATTGGAAAACACTTACCATGGATGGTTTCAGTTGCAAAACAAACAATCACACCGTATTATGATTATTGTTTTATTTACGGCGGTGCAAACGATATTCATGGAAATAGAAATCCATATTCTGTTGTTAAAGATGTTCAGAAAATTGTCGAGGTGTGCAGGATGAATGGAGTGGAGGCGGTTGTCCTTACGGGATTTGACGCGGAGGAATGTGTTAAACCAATAAAGGGTCAAGAGTTTTACCCAAGGGCATACACACGATATCAAAAAATATTAATGGATAGTATTGTTGATGCGACCGTTGTTGATACAAGGGTAGTGGTTAGAACTGATTGTGGAGATTGGACGTGTCATATGAATCCTTCGGGACATAAAAAAGTCGCGAATGCTGTTATCAAACAAATGAACTTTAAATTAAAAAAATAATGACAAAATACATTTTAGTAATCGGAGGTTGGGAGTTAAATGCTTCAGGTCACCAACTCACAAATGAAGAAGTTGAAAAACTTAAAAATCACATGTCAGAAAATGGTATCGATGATTTAAGTTCAATGGGATTTGACATTGAAGAAGTTTTAAATTATGATATATTCGATGCGAATATGTGGGTGATGGATAAACCTCTTTGGAATGGTACACCACACTTCATGGTATTCAAATCGGATGACATGGAAAATAGAGTTCTCGAATTCGAAGAAAAAGAAATGTCTGACCATTATGAAGTAGATGAGAATGCCGATTATGGTGACACATTTAACGGATTTCCAATTGAAGGTGAAGAGGAAAATATCATCCTTTGGTTAGAAGAAAATAAAGGATGGGTATGTGACTTTGAATTTGAGTCTGATGAAATTCCAACTGCAAAAGATTTCAGTATGGTTGGTGGTTGTATTGAAACACCTAACGGAGATTGGGACTTTATTGATAAGATGTACTTCAAGGGTAAAGAACTTCAGATGGACTTTAACCACCAAGAAACTCGAGGTAAGGCATTAACAATAGAACTTTGGACATTAGAAAACACCAAATAATACTAAGGACCCTTAGCTCAGTTGGTTAGAGCAACTGACTCATAATCAGTAGGTCACAGGTTCGAGCCCTGTAGGGTCCACACATGTGGTCGTACCCTTAACTCCAAAACCCGAAAGGGAAAACGTTATGGGAAGGCCACTCCCCCCTTGGTAGACCTTAAAAAGGGCCCTTCCGTGTTTGACGGCTTGCTGGGCCCGGGTCTACTTTTTGCGAATATCGTATAGTGGTTATTACTCCATCCTTCCAAGTTGGAGACGACAGTTCGATTCTGTCTATTCGCTCCATAAGTGGCTCCGGGTTTAAGGTATAAGTACACCCTGGCGGTTAACATTCAGAGATTGTTTTAAAAGAACTCGAAACCTTAAAGTACCACGGATAGGGGTTCACGGCCTATCCAAAATTGTCCTGTGGTGTAATGGCAGCACTTCTGGTTTTGGTCCAGACAATCGAGGTTCGAATCCTTGCGGGACAACAAATAAAATGAACAACACAATGGAAGGTTACCCAAGTTGGTGAAGGGGGCAGTTTGCTAAACTGTTAGGGTGTCACAGCCGCGAGGGTTCGAGCCCCTCACCTTCCGCCACATAAAAAATACACTTATGATAAACGAAAGGACATGAAAATTTTTAAAACATTACACGGAGTACCGGTAAACGACATCATCAACTACATCAAAGATTACTTAAAAGAAAGAGAAGACGTTGAACTATTAATTGGTTCAGACTCACAATCGTTTAGTAATTCTAAAACAGTGTATGGAGTTGTGATTGCTCTTTACACTAAAGGTAAGGGTGCTCACGTGTTGTGTACTAAAGATACCACACCTTTTGAAAAAGATACATCTAGTAGATTAATGACTGAAGTATGGAAGGCGGTTGAAATTGCAGAATTCCTAAGAGAAAATGGTTTACCAAGAGCATCATGGATTGATATCGATTTAAATCCCGACCCAAAATATAAATCAAACAAAGTTTTAAGACAGGCGGTTGGTTTAGTTGAAGGTATGGGTTATAGAGTTAGATATAAACAAAACGGTGCAATGATAACCTACAGTGCAAATCACTTAGTAAGATTATAATGGAAAAGAATATTAACATAGTTAACAGAAGAGCAAAATTTGAATATCACTTTATCGATACACTCGTTGCGGGTGTATCTTTGAATGGTGTTGAAGTAAAGTTTATTAGAAAGGGTCATCTAACCTTTTCACCCGATTCGTTCTGCCATTTTCAAAACGGTGAGTTGTTCCTAAAGAATGTTACCATATCTGGAATAGGAGACGATAACATGAAGAGAGATAGAAAATTACTATTGAAGAAAAAGGAGTTAAACAAACTCAATAAAGAACTCACCAACGGATTAACGATTATTCCATATCGATTATTTGAAAACGATAGAGGAATGTTTAAAGTGGAGATTTGTCTTGCTAAAGGAAAGAAACTTCACGATAAACGTGAAACAATTAAAGAAAGAGATGTTCAAAGAGAAATAAAAAATTTCCACTAAACGATTCATTCCATATTATAATGGAGAATATTTTCCACTAAAACCCCATTTTCGGTGATTATTTTCCATTATAAAAAAATATTTTAAAAAAAAACAAAAAAAGACTTGTTTTATACAAAATATTATGTACCTTTGTACCACAACATTAAACTAAAACATTTATTACGACATTTATGACAACAAAGAATATAGTTTCCTTACTAAAAGGTTTAGTATGTCCTCCAAATGATGGACAAGATAACAGAATCGCAGTTGCGACTGTTCAATCTCACTTAATGGAGTGGGGTTACATGTTAGACGAAGATGCCTTCTTCGAATTATCCAAATCAGATTTATCGTTCATCGAGAACTTCAACAACGAAGTCATTACACATTTGAAAAATGTAATGGGTGGAGAACGCAATTACCAACCATTATATAAAAACTTCCCACAAGAAGTTATGTCGATGTCTGATTTCGAATTGTATATTAATGCAATTACTCATTATTGGAGTAACGGTACTTGGGAACCATCAACCCATACTTTTGAAAAAGAAATCAAGTTTGAGAGAATCAAATACAACTTGATTAAGTACGGCACATCAGAAAGGTTTTCAGAACTTTTCACTGATTTAGTGTCGATTAACACATCATTAATGCCTCAAGACCTTGAGATTATTAAATGGTTTGTTACAAATAATGAAACGTTAGTTTTCCCTAACACAATTCCATTTAAAGAGAACTTGTGTACATTGGCCGCAATGGGAATAGAGGGATTACCAGTTAAAACATCAACTGACGTGTTAAGAATTGCCGTTCATCTTTCAGGTGGTGATATCAGTTTACCTAAAGTTCCTGAAAAGGAAGTTAGAGCAAACAGATGGACAACACAAAGGGTTGCAAACCCCGAAAGAGAAAAGTTTAAATTCAAGAAGTTCTCCCGTAAAGAGAGAAAATACATCTTGAATTTACTTGAGAACACAAACTGTGACCCAAGAGAAATGGTTTTAAGAGACCAAAGATGGGTTCGTTTAGGTGAAATATTACACCCAGGTGAATATAAAAATCAATTCCCTAAATCTTTCGATGCCTTCAACAAGATTAGAAATGAGAAAGTAAAATCTTGGTTCTCACTTGTTAATGAAGGATTTAAAGAAGAATTGGAGAATGGATTGAGAGTGTTGTCTCAAAGACCCGGTGAATTCTCCCGTAGAATGGATTGGTTGGTTCGTACATATCCAACAGATATTGAACTAATTATGACTTACTTCGGTGAGGCGGTTAAAGGTACATCAAATAAAGTATTGTTTGAAGTTTACTCACACTTCGAAGGTCGTACTGAACCTAAAACAAATAGGTCCATTATGATTAAAGGGGCGAGAAAACGTACTGAGTTACCATCACTACCAGCAATCCCTAAAGAGATTGTGGAAACTATCCACTCTAAATTATTTGAAACACTTAGAGATAAGTTTTCAATAATGGATTCTTTGGGTAACTGTTGGATTGATGAGGAGTTAAAAAAGATTCCTCTTCCAACCAACATGAGAAGTATGAACTTCTCAACTAAACCAACAATCAGAGGTCAAAGAGTTCCACTCGATAACCCTGATGCAATAGTTATCAGACCATTTGTTCATTGGATGGATGAGAGAGGTAACGAAGACTTGGATTTAAGTGTTACATTTGTTGGCGAAAAAGTGTCAGATGTATTATCCTACAGTAAATTGAAGGTTGGTAATTCTGTTCACTCGGGGGACGTGAGACATAGACAAGGTCCTTGCGCTGAGTACATTGACATCGATATGGAAGACGCATTAACACGTGGGTACAAATATGCAGTCATTGATGTGAGAAACTTCAATGGTCGTGGATTGGATACGGTTAGAACATCTTTTGGTATCATGGAAAGACAACACCCTGACGCTAACGACACATGGTTACCGGAGACAATTTCAAATTGTCAATCGTTAGAATCTAAATCAACCAATACATTGATTGCAATTATTGATTTAGTATCCAAAGAGTATATCATGTTAGATGTTGATTCCGATGGATTTGTAACCGCAAGAAGTGACATCAAAAACACTCTTAAAGTAATTCAACAATACGCTGAGTTACCGAAAGTAAGTGTGTATGACCTTATCCTTTTACACGTAGAAGGAAGAGGTAAACAAGTTACACTTGATGAAAATGTGGACACACATTTCAAGTACGAGGACTTCTGTTACTCTTATGAAACAACAGGAAAATTAATGGGTGTATAATAACACCCGTTAGTTCTTTGAAATATTAATGTGGCTATGTGAGCCACTGAGAGGATAACCTTTACCTATTATAGGTGACCACGTAGTGGTACTATCTTAGGTCTTAGAGAAGGTGAAAGTATCGGTGCAAATGTCTTACTTCTAACATACAAATCAGATACAACGTTAGACACACAATTTCCACATAACTTATTGACGGCTATGTATTGGGTTACTTCTACAAAACAATTGGATGTTAAACCACCCGTACTCTTTCCGTCTACCTTATTACCGGCTATGGGTATAGTTACTTCTAAAAACTATATAAATTAAGAAACCCACTTATTCAATTTCCGGTATTTTTTGGGGAGGTAGCTCAGTTGGTAGAGCAATCCTCAGTACTTACTGTTTTAATCATTTCAGTAAGGAACATGGACGTGCCATTGGTTCGATTCCAGTCCTCTCCACAAATTCCTTCACAATGAAGGAACTATAACAACAATTAAAAACAACAATTATGACAACATCAAAAACAACAGATGAAAAAGTAAGAGAACTATTCGACTTAGTTCAAGAAAAAAAATTAGCAATTGAAAAGGCGGAAAGACCTTGTTGGAAAACAAGTGGTAATTTCGGTTACTCAGCCAATTCAGCACATGACAGAACCTCCATTCCAACAATAACAGATTCTCGTAAAATCGTAGAAATGTTTGCGTTTTTAATGGATAGAAAAGATAAATCCGAATCCGCAGCAAAAGAACTCGGTGTGGATTATAATTTCACGTGGTTAGGATTTACTGTTGACGAATGGAAAGACGATTTCCAAACTCGAGTAAATCAAATCTCTGTACAAGAAAGACGTAAAGAACTTGCTGAATTAGAGTCTCGTTTAAATGCAATTATCTCACCAGAGTTAAAGGCGGAAATGGAACTTGATGCAATAACAAAACTTTTGGAAAAAAACTAAAAGTCATTTTCTTAGTTTAGTAAAACTAAGTGGTGGAGTTGACTCCGGTCGGCACCCAAAAAGGGGTTGGATTCGTTTGACCCCTTTTTTTTATCGAATATTTTTTATATCTTTATATCATGAGAATTGTATGTATATCTGACACACATGGACTTCATAAAAAAATGGAGAACCTTAACCCATTACCACAGGGTGATATTTTAATTCATGCGGGTGATTGTACCAATGTTGGTAAACCCCATGAGGTTAAAGAATTTGTTGAATGGTTTCAAAATATAAAAGGATTTGACACAAAAATCTTTATTGCTGGGAATCACGATTGGTCGTTTCAAAAAGTTAACGAACCTCATCACTCGGGTGATTATGATTGGTTTCATCATTTAATTAATGAAGAGAATCTATCTCAATCTGATGTGATTTATTTAGAAGATACTAATTTTACAATTGATAGTTCCGAGTTTTCAAAACCAATAAAAATCCACGGTAGTCCATGGCAACCTAATTTTTATGATTGGGCATTTAACCTACCAAGATTGGGTGATGAGATTAAAAGTAAATGGGGAATGATTCCCGATGATACCAATATTTTAATCACACATGGTCCACCACATGAAATAAGAGATTTTGTTAGTAATTGGAGACAAGGTGATATGAATGTCGGGTGTGAATTATTAAGATATGAATTGGAAAATAGAATCAACCCACTAATACATGTATTTGGACATATTCATGGTGCATATGGTGCCGCGTATATTAAGGACACTCTTTATGTGAATGCGTCAACCTGTACAGAGGGGTATGTACCATCAAATAAACCAATCGTTATTGACATAACAGAAAATGACGGTAAATTAATCGCAACGTATGTCGAAATATAACGAACCAATAACCGTAGTAATCTCAACAAGGAAAATTGACGAGAACTATGTTAAACAAACAAAGAAGAGTTTTTCTCACCCAAAGACACAAATATTAATTTACGAAAATAATGGTGAATTCTCACTACCCCAACTTTATAATAAAGGTTTGGATGAATCGGTAAATGATGTTGTTGTGTTTATGCATGATGATATAGATATTGAAACTACAGGTGTAACGAATAAACTTTTAAGACTTTTCGATACACATCCTGAACATGGGATTATTGGACTCGCGGGTACTGATGATTTGGTAAGTGGTATGTGGTGGCAAAATAGAGAAAAGATGTATGGGCAGGTGAAACATGAACATCTTGGTAAGGTACACCGTAATAACTATTCTGGGACGTTTGGAGATGGTTTAAAGGATGTTGTGATTGTCGATGGGTTATTTATCGCGGTACACAAGAAAAGGATTGTGGAGAGGTTTGATGAGGAGTTTCCCGGATTCCATTTCTACGATATACCATTCTGTGTTTTAAACCATTTAAAAGGTGTTAAAATAGGTGTAACAACTAAGGTAATGGTGATACACAAATCAGTTGGTGCGGTTGATAAGAAATGGGAAAAGAATAAACTATTCTTCGAGGCAAAGTATGGACATAACCTACCCTTGACAATTTAACGTATTTGACGTATATTATAAGATATTTATAAAACAAACCTATTATGAAAAGAATTATTGAAATTGTAAAACAATTATTTGGTCTGAGTTCAACCGCTAAAGCCATTACTACGGCATCCCAATTAAATAGTGAGATTAAAGAATCCATTGTTGAAGTTAAGGAAAAGGTTGAGGAAGTAAAAAAGAAAAAAAGATATTATTCTAAACCAAAAACAAAACCATCTGTAGAATCTACTACAGAAAAAAAACCAAAAAAAACGAACAAACCTAAACAACAATAAAAAAGTTTACTTACCTTTGTACCGTAAAATACAATGGGGATGAATGGAATTGATTGGCGTTGATATTGTACGTGGGCACGTAGTCGGATGTCATCTACGACTTTAATAAACGGTGGTAACAATTTAGACGGCAACGTTTACAACAACATGGAAGTAGCTGGCTTGCTAGCAACTTCTAAAGTAGCAGCCTAACCAAGGCTCCTACTGGACGGGTCGATGGACACATAACCTTGGAACAGAAGTCCTTATAGTGTGATACCACTTAGAGTGTCAAGGGTCTCGTTCAGAGTGCTACCTGTAAGTCTACGAAAGTAGTAAAAGTGAACTCGACACAGTTTCTGATAACGATGTCAAAATAGGAATCAGATATTTGTCAGTTGTGAATTAACTGAATAAACGTGTAGTCCATTTATGGTATGGCGAACAAGACGAGGGTTCAAATCCCTCCATCTCCACCAAAAAAGAAACCCCTCAAAAGAGGGGTTTTTTTATGATTTAACGATATTAGGTTCTGATAAATTTTGAATGTAAGCGTCAATTAATCTACTAACGGCTTCGGGTTTTTCGTCGGCCTTAAATTTTACTTTAATTTTAGCCATTCCTGCCCTATCCGTATTCTTACCTGAATCCACCTCAATACCATTAATATTGTGTTCATACCCCTGTTTCTTAAATAAACCCAAAAGGGACCTCTTTAAATCTGAAACATTGGTTTTATCTTCACCAAATATTAATCTGGCTTCAAATTCAATATCTAATTCATCTAAACCAATAGATGAATGGTCTGCCAATATATAAAGTGGCACAACTAACTCCCTTTCCCCAATATGAAACGTTTTTACGATAGGTGTACCGTCTTCATTAAAGTAGTTTCTTAATGCGTTAATATGTTGTCTTTCACTTATACCTTGGGCGACCATGGCCGCTTCTAATAGACCACCAACAAGTTCCTCAATGTTCAATCTAGCCATTTATAATTTTTTTATGTTATTAATATAACATAATTTTTTAACTAAATCAAGACATTAATTATTTACTTGGGTCAACTGTAAGTGGAATTAAAGATGGCTCTAACATTTGTGTCAAATAGTCAGACAACTTCAACATACCTTCAGTCGCAGGTAATTGTTCAGCATGAACTTTAACTTCATATTTTGCTGAGTTATCTGTACTTCTTGTGTTTTCTTTGTGGGTTGCCACTTTACCCGCAACTGTTGCGTTAAATTTCATACCCCACCAACTTGCAGATGCTGAAGCTGAGTAAGAAGATTCACTGTCAGAACTTTCTTTACTTGTTTCAGATGTCTTAACTTCCATTGTAAATGCAATGTCAGCTGACGTAATCGCCAAAGAAGGTAATGGAACTAATGGTAACATTGGAACTTTATTATACAATTTTTGTATTTCCTGTTCACCAGTTTCTCCGTTAGTAACAACCCTATTCATTTCAACATCTAATGAACGAGCAGTTGTTTTACCGTCCTTATCTTTTTCAAATGCAACTTCAGAGATGTATCTCCAAGTTACTTCATTTAATTTTGCTTGACCTTTTGCCATTCCGACAATAGGTGAAACAATCAAATCTTCAATTGGAAGACCTGCGAAATTGTCTGCGATTCCTGCCATAGTTTTTTTTTTAAATTGTTTTTATTACTTATAAATATACGGAGATTTATAAAAGGAGTTAATCAAACTTTGCCATCCCCTTGTATTGGTTTTTGATTTTTTTTATCTCCCCCATAGCCTCATTATATGACTTTTTGATATCTTCATTGACTGTGAAATCGAGCACTGTTTCACACTTGGGACATGCCGAAACGGGGTGTTTAATGATAAATTCTAATGTTAACCCAAGAGGGGTTTTACACATTGGACAAGGTAGAGCCATAATTTAAAATATAGGGATAGTAATGGAGAATATAAAGGGTGTTTGTATTTAGGTACCCCATAACGAACAAAGGAGTCAATTAAGACCCCCTTGCCGAGATTTTGGATACCTCCTTTCGTTTTAGTTTTAGTTATTGTTTACGGGCGACCAAACCAATAAACTCTACTAATAAATATCTAAAAAAAAAGAGTTAGTAACTAAACTAACTCCTTTTTTAAAATTTATTTTAAATTATTTTTATTGTGATATTTTTTTCCACTTGTACTTCATTGTAATGTCTTGGTCATCTCTATCTCCAGACTCTCTCTGTTTCACTTGAATGTAACCTTTATCTTCCAATGCCTTGTTAAGAATGAAATAATCCTCACCACTTAATTGTGGTCCTTTCCACTTAACAATTTTACCACCTCTTTTTACAAATAATTTTTCACTTGTCAATAGTTCCTGTAATCTGTTTTTATCCATTACAGGTTCCGCCGGTGGTGCCGGTGGTGTAATTGGTGGTATTGTACTACCTGTAATTGTACTACCTGTAGTTGTCCCTGTAAGGGTAGCAACCACTGGAGGTGTTACAACTGGAGTTCCTTTACATTTAGCGATGATTTCATCGTACTTTTCTTTTGTTAATTCTTTCAACCCACCAAGTGCCTTTATCGTCAATGGTCCAAAATTACCTGTCTGTAAATCCTGAGGTAAACCTAAACAAGATTGAACTTCTCTAATTTGGTCGCTTTTACAACCTGATGACATAGGGAAAGAAGTACATGGTGTATATTTGGTTGAACCTCCGCCACTGTTTCCACCGCCACTGTTTCCACCGCCACTGTTTCCACCGCCGTCTTGTGTACCATCATTTCCATCTTCATCAACAACCGCAACCGCATCATTCGGATATAATTTACCGATTAAGTAAAGAACAGCAGCTCCTGTGATTCCCAACGCCGCCAATGTTTTCCACTGACCTCGAGATAAACGAAACACTTTAATATTAGTTTCACCTAAAGATTTTGTTGCCGCACTTTGTACTTGACCACCTTTAACGATGTTAACTTTACCACCTTTTATTCTTTTAAGAATAGCAGCACCTTGTTTACCCTCACCAACTAATTTTGCGTTACCTCTAAGTAGAGTTACCGCTTTATTGTATTTTATCTTATCTAACTGAGCAATAGTCTTAGTGATTTGTGCAGTTTTAGAACCCATTTTTGTTAATTGAGCCCCTTTTAAGTTGTCAATGTTACTTGCAATTTTTTTACCAACTGCTTGTAATTCTGTTTTAACAACAGTATTTACCTTTATAGACGCTTCTTTAATAAGTGCTTGTTGTTCCTTTACGGCCAAATCTTTATATGACTTACCGAATTTTTTAATTGCTGAATCCTCAACTAAAACCGATAGTGATTTTTTATAACCAGGAGTAGCCTTTATTGCGGTTAGTGAAACATTTTTAGCGTTTGACTTAACCAAACCACCCACAGATTTACTAACTTCATCCGAAACAAATTTTAATATTTTAGTATCGGTCCTAACAAATACATTTTTTAAACCTGTAAAAAGTGATTTACCAAATCTTACAATTGCACCACCGACAGCTTCGTCTATTGGTTGTTGTTTATTTTCCATTTCTTTATTTTCCATTTCTTTATTCATTTTTTTGTTTTTATTTATTTAAATATTCCCATTTTTTCTGCATCCGCCACAATATCGGGATTAATATCTCGATTAACATCTGGTTCTGTTTTAACGGTTGTACCCAGACCACCTCCACCTTTTCTTGTTTTAACTCCTGTATATGCCTCCGCACCTTTAACAACCGCAGCAACTGCAACACCAGTGGCAACTGCTTTGGCTCCCTCTCTAGATAGTAATTTATTTAAAAATGTACTAATCTTAGTTAAGATACCATCGATTGAACGTAAAATTACTGAAATGACACTATCTCCCTTAAATTTCTTTCCTAATGTGTTTGCTGCACTTTTTATTGAACTTTTTAATGATGGAATTTTATTTGCTAACGACTCCAACATTTTGACCATTGTCGGTGCTGCTTTCCTAACACCAACTTTTTTAATCATTGGTATTGATTTACTAAATACTTTACCAACACCAGCGGTTAACGCTGCAGATAATAAATCACCAATTAAAAAAAGATATGGTGATTCTTTTCTTTCAGGGTCCTTCGGGTCAAAATCACCTGTTACAATTTCGTAGATGTCTAATGCACATATAATTAACCAAATGATAACATTTGATTTAACCGCTAAAATTGAGATAACGACATCAATAACAATTCCGATACCTGTATATAAACCACGACGTACCCATCTTAAAAATGGTAAAACACCGTTTTTAAATACCCATTCTAAACCTTTCATGATTCCACTACCAACAGCCTTAGCTCCTGATTTAATTCCTTCCCATGCGGTGGATGCTCCTGATTTTATTGTATCCCAAACACCTTCGCTTAAAACCCCACCATTTATAACCCACTCAGTGACCATTTCTTTAGTCCACACAGTGTTTTCAAGAATGTTATTCACTTCATTGTGTATACTCTCAGTAATGGTATCTCCTAAGTTTGTTAGTGATTCTTTTATTAATTCGTTGAATATATGAGTGTTTTCCCATATAGTACCAATTGACTGACCGTCCCCACCTTCAACAAATACCTCATCCATAATGATTAGATATTTGTTATTTTCAGTTAAAACAAAGTCAAATACAAAATCTTTTTTTTCAGAAATACCATACATTTTTTGTATGTTCCTTTTTTCAGATTCTGTAATAACAATTTTTCTTTGATTTCTGTACATAATTCTTTTTATCTATATAAATATACCGATTTATTGGTTTATTTTAAAGGGTTTGATTTACCTCTTTTTAGAAGTGAACCAACAATGTCTGACCATTTAGTAACGCCAACCTGATTACCCGGTCCTCGAGTCACCCCACTCTCCCATTTTCCAACCTCGGGATACCCCTCTTTTGAACCGGAACTTGATGTACCAGCGGAAGGTTGTGCGGCTGCGGGGTCTCCACCCTGTTCCATAATCTTACCTTTTATAAGGTTATACTGTTTTTCTGATACTATTATTTTCATACTATAATATAAATATCAAAAAAAAAATTTAAAAAAAGTTATGATATTCCAAAAATATACATATCTTTGTCTCATTAATAACCATAAATGGTAACTAACATGAAAAATTTAATTTTTATTATTGGAGTAATACTTCTTACGGGATGTGAAAAGTATGAATTGGAGAGTCCACCTAAGTTAACGGGTGGTAAATGGATTTTAACGGATTACGACATTACTGTGATAAGTGCAATCAGTGATGTTACAGTTGTAAAGAATGATACTGTGTGTATTAATTCCTTTACTTTACAACACGTTGCAAATGGTGGTATTGTAATGAGACAAGATTATAACAATACATCGTTAGATAGACGTTTTATTAAAGGTAGAACAACTTGGGAGTTTGATAGTAACGATAAAGAATTGTATTGTAATTACACTCAAATGCCCGGAGTTCCAAGACCTGAACCATTTTGGGTAAATTTATCTATGTATGATAAAAATTTAGAAATACTAAATACAACAAATGGTTCCGTTACAAATTATACGTATCGAGCAAATGATGTCGGATACCCAAGAACTTTAACGTTATTAAGTCCATCAATTGTTACAGATTTGTATATGTCAGATGGTACTCGAGATAAGGCGGTAACCGTAAAGATTACGTTATATTTTATGAGATAGGTTACTCGTCGTAAATGGTTCTATCCCTTTGTGCAAAAATTTTGATGTATTGTCCCGCTTTTGCGTTCGCCTCATCTTCAATATCCCCTCCGATATCGGCTGGTTTGATTTTTAGACGACCATCCTCGAATTGTTTGTGATGAACCATTTCGTGGGCAATACTTCTTAAAACATCAACCAACGCTCTATTTTTAACGTTTATCTTAACAAACTTCTCTTCATCAGAATAATTGTATGCTGCGGTTGTTTTGAGTTCACCCCTACCATTTTGTAAAACAACCGTAGGGCATTTATCCAATTGGAGTTCACCTTTTACGAATTTTACAAATTCCGCAATCTTACTTTTCTTATTTTCATCTAAAAAACTCATATCAATAAATATTAAGAAAAATTATTTAGTACCAACGTAAATTTGTATATATAATTAATCAATTTTTTCTTATACTTACCATTATAATGGACTGGTATGTTATCCAATATTTATATCCAACGGCACTGAATCGGTTCTGTAACACGATGTTTCCAAATGTTGGAGTTCCGTGTGTTTCTGTATTGGAATTCTACGATGTTAGGAAATTGTATTATTTCTTTGATAAACAAGGGATATACTTAACCGTTGAGATGATAACAAAGGACATGTGGGTTTATACAACATCATTAGATGATGGTAGAGTAATCGCACCATACCAAGAATCAAAAAAAAGAAGAGAAGATATTGAAGTGGAGGGATTCTACGAATGTTTTCGATTATTGGATAAGAAATTAAGAAATAGTAATTTATAATGGAGGAAAACTTTTTATTTCTGTTACAATCGGTTAAACACATAAAATCAGGTAGTTATACTAACGATGATATTGATTTTATATTTGATTTAATTTTAACCATTGACAATGAGACGTTAATTGGTTATAATAATAAATGTAGTATCAGTTCTTTAGGTAATGATTTAGAGTTCTACAATAAGATATTGAGATTTCTAATACAGTACTACGAAGAAACGGAAGAATATGAAAAATGTAAAAATTTGAAAAATAAACTTGAGGAGTCTATGGACATAAAAAATAAAAATTTAGCCAACAATGAGTGTAATTAAAATGAGTGATGAAGAGAAACAACAAATTCTCGACAAACACAAAAAATCCATTAAGGACCAAAGTGACAAAAAAGAAGAATTGAAGAAGGGTTTACAAAAACCTGAAAACACAAAAAAACCTAATCAATAAGATTAGGTTTTTCTTTTTTAGACAATGTTCTCGAAAAGAAAATATACGATAACCAAAAACATCCGGAAATAAAATAAAAAATTATATCTGCAGCCCAATATGAGCCAGTTATTTCCATCAGTAATCTGAAAAGGGCGTCGTACCCAAATGGGAGAAAGAACATCGCCAACATTAGCGAGGTATCTCTGAAGAGGGTTAATCTCCTTTCTTTGTCTTTTAATTTTACTATCACCGTCGGGGTCCATGTATTATAATTAATCTTATTATGGGTCTAAATCTAAAACGAAATCCTTAATATAAATATCACCAAGTAGGAAGATAAAATTGATTAAAGTGTCTTAAAATTTCATTAGACATATCTATTGAGCGATTGTACTGATGTACTATTTTAAATAGTTCACCATTACTATTATAAACCACCTTATTTCTACTAATTTGAATATTTCTAAATCTACCCTTATCAATTGGGTCGTTGAATATCGTATGTAAATGTGCCGCTAATGGAACATCCTCTCTTAATCCTGTTTTTCTCAGTATTTGAGACGCATACATTAGTTTTAAAATTATTGCTTGGTCTACCCCGTAAATTGATTTTGCATGTTCGGGAATTTTATCATATTCATCTAAAACAATATCAGCAAATTCAGATAATGTTTTTTTATTACCAGCAATAACTCCACAATTTAAAACTTCATACGGACCAATCGCATTTGCCATATCACGACCATAAACATTTCCAATAACACCATAGTTCCATTTTTGGTCTTGTATCGGAATACCTTCAGATGATATAATAATGTTATCCTTAGGTATCGTATCTAAAATTTCAAATGGATTTCCTTGGAAATAGATGTCACTGAAATCTACACATAATATCGTTTCATAATCGTGAGTATTTGCGAATTCTTTAAACGCAACTAATCTATCTAAAAATAGATTATCATAAACAGGTTCCCTGTCTATAATTTCAAAATCAAATGCGGTTAATTCTCTTCTAACTGTTTCGTCTTTTTCTTTTGATGCATCGATAACATATAAATCGTAATTATATGATGCAAAATAACTAACACTCTTTATAAATGGGAACTTAATAGTTGTGTTAATATCTTTGATGTAAGTTATTACCACATTTTTATTTTTAACGTTAGTTGGTGCCAAAAATAATGGTTCTATATTATGTTTATAGATATTCTCATCTATTTTAGTTAACGAATGGGTTCGACCATAATGGTTGGTATCGAACATACTATCAACATTTCTATTTGGTGTGGTTCTTAAAATTCTACTACTATTACTGTAGTTTACCGCTTGGAACTCTCTATTATGATTTTGATACTTTGTATCGTATTCTACTGTGTAATCGAGTAATGTTGTTACATCAACCGTTTTAATACCGGCTTGGTGTAATTTTGCATTTAGGTCATTATCCTCAGACCCCCAACCCCAAAAACTATTTCTGTAACCACCAACCTTAAAGAAATCATTATAGTGCATCAATGTACTACCATAATCACCCATGTTAAAGTACGCCTCGTTTAAATTTGGCCACTTCCACTCACCATCAATGGGATAAACATCAACATGATGAATGTAAAGGAATTTATATTTGTTCTTTTTTCTAAAGTTAATAACTGAATTACAGGACAAACCCGCATTCCAATCACCAATATCATCTAACTCCGCAATTAAAATATCGTACGTAATTCCTCTATCTTTAAAGTATTTTGGGGTTTTAACTAAATAATCTTTTAGATGTTGTTCACGATTTCTGTATGGTACAACGATTAATATGTCTTTTTCTTCCGGTTTATTTAATGTTGCGGAACTAAATTCTAAATTATTTAGTATTTCAAATTCATTAAGACTTCTGACGGTACCTAATGGATAATTTGTTTTATATGTTGGGTCAAAATATTTTTTTTCTGCATGGTCGTTTGATTTGTTTTCCCTATGCATCGTGTTCTGAACTTCATTGTAGTGTCTTGGTGAACCACCACCAGTGTTGTATTTGTGCCATATTAAACATTCGGGTGTCCCAAAGAAATCCCACCCGTTGGTGAATGCTCTAAGTGTTTGGTCGGTTTCTTCATAGTTCCAATATAACTGTGGGTCATATGGTAACTCTTTTACGTATTCAATTGGCGCAAAAACAAATCCAGCCGCGAATGTTGTACCTAAAATAGGTTTATTATCGCCATGGTCTAAATTACACGCATTTTTATCGAGACCAAAACCTAAAGAGGTGACAGCCTTTCTATTGAATGCCCTAATTTCATTTTTAATGATGTTGCTTTGGGTCTTACCATTTTCATAATCAAATGCGGAGGGGTAAAACGATAAAACAGGTTTTTTACTATTTGACTCTTTTAGATATTGTATAAATTTATCATCCCAATCCTTACCAAAACGCATGTGTGCGTCGATTTGTAGGTAATATTTTTCTTGTTCAATAAATGTTTGAATTTTGTGTCTAACCCAAGAAACCCCCTTAGTGTTTTTATAATTTAAAGAGTAAATTTCTACCTGTCGGTTACCAAAATCCATTTTATAAATCTCATCAGACTCAAAATCAGTTTGATTAAATACAACAACCCTTATTCTATCTGGGTCTTTTGCGTTTTCATATAGGTCATTAATTGTGTTTATTAAGTCCTCATCTCTATAAGATGCGATACTTACGAAAATTTCACAGTTTTTAATCATATTGGTCTATTTGTGATAAAAATAATATTTTTTAGGACATAAGTAAAGGTATGTTTTGTTTTTTCAAAAATATTACTTATACTTTAAATATAAGTATCATTAATGGGAACAACGTACCAACCAATTGTGTTAAGTCACGCAGAGAATATCATAGAAGCATTTAATGAGAGTGGCTTTTTTGAGGATTACGAAATTGAAGATAAAAATTACGCAAGACAATATCTTTGCGATAAATTGACTGAGAAATTTATTTTAGGGGAATTAAACGAGGACTTAGATGAGCCGGTGTTTAGTGAGGATGAAATGGAAAAATATCTAAGAGAAATCATCGCTGGAACATATCTAACCGAATTACAAGAAAAAGGACTTATTGATTCGATTGAGGATGAAAACGAAGAGGAAAGATTTTTCCTAACTGATTTAGGTAAAAAGTATAATGACGGTAATCAAAAACAAGGTGAAGAGTAAAATCTATTTGTGTTTGATTATCAACTCCCCCAATACTTCGATTAGACCGACTAATTTCTGAAACTCAACTTGTTCAATATCCATATCACCTTTGGTTGATTTGTATAATTTTTCAAGAAGTTCCTTATATTCTTTTTTACTAGACTCAACGTCAAACTTACCTTCAGAGGCCTTTTTATAATAAGGTAACTTCACTCTAAAGTGATGGTAGGTTAATAATGAGGGTCCACCTTTTTCTTTTGCGTTATCTACAATTTTCTTAGCCCCACCCATTCTTTTTTCCGCAAACGTATCAAATGATTTTGGATGGTTATCGTGTCCACATTTGTGGCAGACATACAAATCATCACCACCTTCTGACCTTTTCCATTTCCAATCACAGTGTCCACAATTAATCATCTCGGATGATTCGTTTAATATGTCAATGAATTTTATCATTTTTTCTTTTCATCAACCTGTTGTTGATAGTTACTTTTTTTATGTTCTCTTATTTTATTTTTAAGAGTTTTAATGGTACCATGGGCATCTGATAAACTAGAAGAAATTGAATTTAATCGATTATGTGAAATGGTTTTTAAACCCTCAGGTATAGAATCTTGTAGTTTTCGTAACTCCTTAACGGTTTCCTTTAATTGACCCTCAAGTTCATCCATTTTAAATTGAACCTTGTTGTAATCGTTCCTATGGACTTTAACTGACTCCTCAGAAATTACCTTTCTGATTGTCTCCATTATATATTCCTCGTTAATCGTATTCTTCATGATAATAAATACTTCGTAAAAAGGTATTTTTTTATTTGGGTTATTTTTCATATCTTTCTGATAGATTAAACAATAAAACTAATTTTCTTATGAAACTATTTGACTTTGACGATATTTTAATTGAGCCGGCGGTTATAACGACAATCCGTTCACGGAGTGAAATCACATCTCGTTATGAAAATGGGATGTTACCATTAATGACCGCACCCATGGACACGGTTATTAGTACGGATAATTTTAAACTTTACAAAGAACAGGGTATAATCCCCATTTTACCTAGAATAAAAAATCCCTATAATAGTTGGATTGATACGGGTATTTTCCATTCATATAGTTTAGAGGATTTTGAAAGGTTATTCATGGAGACGACCATTAAAATACCATCAGATAAACGTGCGATGGTACTAATAGATATGGCTAATGGACACATGAAAGACCTTTTAGATATTTCCAAATTAGCAAAAACAAAGTATGGTGATGGTCTCATTCTTATGGTTGGAAATGTGGCCACTCCCGATACTTTTATGGAATACTGTAGAGCCGGTGTGGATTATGTGAGGATTGGTATTGGAAACGGCAACGGGTGTTTAACTACCGTACAAACCGGTGTAGGTTACCCAATGGCATCTTTAATTAGTGAGTGTTATGAATACCGAGATATGAACTCATGGGCATCAAAAACCAAAATTGTGGCAGATGGTGGATTTAAAAAATATGCCGACATCATCAAAGCACTATCATTGGGTGCAGATTACGTGATGTTAGGTTCAATACTCAATAAGTGTTTAGAAAGTTCAGGACAAACAACAAGAGAAAATGGAGAGATAATTGACCAATATTCGGAGGACGCGTTAAAAATGTTTAATGCCGACATAAACCTATATAAGTCATTTAGAGGTATGAGTACAAAGGAGGTCCAACTTGATTGGGGAAAAGAAAAACTCACAACATCTGAAGGGGTAGTTAGACGACATAACGTGGAATATACGATTAAGGGGTGGGTGGATAATTTTGAATCATATCTTAAATCGGCAATGAGTTATACCGCAAAAAAAGAACTCCCCCAATTTATCGGAGGAGTTCGTCATAATCATATTACGTTAAATTCCTTTAGGAGATTTGATAAGTGAGTTACTCAACTCTAAAATCGTTATTATCGTTACTTTTAACGTCATTATCTCGTTTCATACCTTCTTTGATATATGTTCTAATTAGTTTAGAAACGCTCATATTTTTCTTAGTTGCAATTTTTTCAATTTCTCTAAAGTACGCCGGTACCACTCTGAATGATAGCATTTGTACCAATTGTTTAGATTTTGGTACATCGGGCATTAACGCATCTTCCTTAATTCTATTTCTTTCCATAATTGGTATTTTTATATAAATATTTGGTATTCCGTAAATAATTTTGTATCTTCTAATAAAAACAATATATCATGTCAACAGAAACTCAAATCTCAGCAACCAAACAGTGTGAGGAATTATATCCTGAAACAACTGCGGAATTTAAGAAAATCTTAAAAGAACAATACGACTTGTTCTGTAGAAAACAATTAAATTACGGTCCTGACAACATTTCTGTGGGTACAAAATTAATTACCCCAGAAGAAATTAAACTATCTCAAACCGGTTTATGGTTCAGAATGAACGATAAAATACAACGTTTGAAACAACTAGTTCTTTTAAATAAAGAAGACCACGTTGGTGAGAGTGTTCAAGACACATACTCGGACCTATCCGTTTACGGAATCATCGCTCAAATTGTTATTAGAGGTAAATGGGCTAAATAACAATTAGTTATGTGTTAAATGTTAAAATAAAGGGGGTAAATTACGCTCCCTTTGTTTTTAAATTGATACTTAAAATATTTATAATAAACGAAACGGGGCATATGAAAATTAACACGAATCATCCAACATTTATTACATTCATAGAAAATGTAAATAATAGCATTTTATCAAACATTAGTCCTGAAAAGTATTTTTCATTAACCCAATCAAAGAAGGTAAGTTTACAGTATTTAACGTTAAAATTAGTAATTCAATCGGTGAAAATTAGAGCAAAACTAACCGATGATGAATTATATGAATTTACTGGAATGTTACAAAAAAGGAATGAGGATAATGAAAATTATGAATTTGCGGGGGTATTAAAAGATGTCCTAACCAATTTTGAAAGTTTAAACGAGATGACTAAAACCGGTAGAAGACAGAAAAGAACTGTCACAACCGATAAAACCACAAATGAGTAGGGGAGAAATTGATACTAAACTAAAAATCACGTATGCCAAATCCGCATTGGAATGGTGTGAGTCCACTTTAGGTATTAATACCCGTAAAAGACGTAAATTAGAACTAAGGATAAGTGAAAGGAAAAGAAAGAGCGGTAAGTTTTTTTTTTATGGGAATTATTGTTTTTACAGGAATCGAATTGTAATCTACATTTCTAATTGTAAAACATATAAAGACATCGCGTCAACGATAATCCACGAATACACCCATTATTTACAATCTAGAACAAAATATGAGGAATATGAAAAGTTATATTACTATTCAACCAACCCATATGAAAGACAGGCGAAGAGAAACGAGGAAAAATATACTAAAATGTGTTTAAGTGACATTAGGAAGAACCTCTAAAACCTCAACCTCTGGAATTTCCCTCAAAAATAACAACATTACATCACCACCATGGTGATTGTTTTGTTTTAGAACCATATCACAGTGCCAAAAATCCTTTACTAATAAAATACCTTCTTCTTTGATTTGGTTCTCCCTAACTTTTCTATATACCCAAAATAAACGGTCTTGGTAATTCAGTAACTCTTTGTTTAACATCAATGTTTACAATTTAAAGATTTGTGTTCTTCCCACTTAGTTGTTGGTTTTTCGTTTGCAAAATAATAACACTCTTTCTTTTTAGATTTATCCCACGTTATGTGCATGTGAAACCCATCAGGGATAGTTGCACCTGTAGGTAGTTTTTTACTTGTTTTTGAAAAGGCTAAAAGTATTTTAACTGTAATTGGTTCAACATCGTCCCATTTTCTTACTTGGTCTTCTAAAATTCTCCACTCACCCCTATTAAGATATTGGTTTTGTAGTGCACAATTCAAATAAGAGAATGTCTGTTTTAAGTTGACTAAATTATCTGAGAATGCGGCGGCTGGCGCTAAATGACCCTTATCATATAGGTTGGATGCATAATCCGACGCATCTGATGTGTGAATAGTCTTTTCAGTGTAAAAGTCCATTGAACCCCTATTAACAGTTGTTGGTCTATTTGTTGAATGGTAAACCAACCATAATGGTTGTTCTAACTCCTGTGAGTACGATACCTCGAATACATTGTTTTTAACATATACAACATCTTTTCCCGGTTGGAATGACGATGTTATTAAAAATAATAAGGTTAACGGTAATAATAATGTTAATTTTTTCATGATTGTCGATTTCTTATATAGTTAAATATGTCATCCGAAGTGTTAGGTCCAACGGAAAACTCAACAAAAGGTATATCGTGAGTGGTTAATTTATTTCTAATGTCGTCATCAATTTGTTTCGATTCCATAAGATTTTGAAACCTACCATTCTCATTATATGTGGAATCGTCTCTTTTCAGTAGAATATTTAAACTATCGTATTTTTTAAATAATTTCAGAATAAAATGGTCAAAACTCTCATCATAAAAAGATGCTGGGTATGACGGTTCAGAATCGTACCTATCCTTATAAACCATACCCAATATGATTGGAGAATCCACAATAATGTAATCGACCTTTCCATATAGTCGACTAATATTCCTGTGTTGATTGGCGGTTATGTAGAATTGGTCCTTAATCGCCGAGAAGTTTTCCTCCCACGCAACAATCTTTGGAAATTCAAAGGTTAATTCCACATCCATATGGGTTTTCTTCATTAATGTAAACAACTCCGCACTTTGTGTTGATTTCCCAATCCCCGGTCCACCAAAAAGATTTATTATTAAACTCATGTTAGAAATATAGGAAAAAACAATATAAAAATCAATACGTAGTACGATTTACATTATTCACAATATTTATTATAATAAATAAAAAAATTTAATTATGGATGTACAATCATTCTACACAGTTTTAATAACTGCAGTAACCGTTTTAGGGTCGGCAAGCGCTTGGAGATTCTACGAAAAGAGGGCCATGAGAAAAGAAAGGTCAGAAGATTATATGAAGGATGAATGTCGTGAAAGAATTGCAAAATTAGAAGTTTTACTTGAAAGGTCTTCAGTTGAAAAGGACGACATGCGTTCAAAAATATTGGACCTTACTCGAGAAGTTGCTGAACTTAGAGTAAAAGTTGAGTTCTTAGAAGACAAGAATCAAGAATTAAAAAAGAGTGTAACTCCTAAAACAACAAGAACTAAAAAAATACAATAATGAAAAAATACATATTAAGTGAATCTCAATTCAAATCCTTAATGGATAAAGTAATTTCTGAAAGTCAACAAATCTCGGAACAACCTGAACATTACAACTATAATATGGCAATCCAGTGTTTCCTTAATAAAAAAGGGGTAAAAGATGATGGTGGTCAAGTATTAAAAATGGACGGTTCAATTGGTAATTACCCAAAATCAAAAACCGCTCAAGCGATAGTAAAATATCAAACAATGATTAAGGTATACCCAACTGACGGTGTTTGGGGTGAACAAACAATGGGTAAAATGCCACCAAAAGATAAGGAAATATTTAAAATATGTAAATCTGAGCATGGAGACATATTTGACAAGGGAGCCCATTTGTTTGGGTTAGATTAATTAACAATCTTTTGTTAGTTGGTCAAAAACTTCAATAATGTGAGTTAAACCATCATAAGAAAAACATTCAGAGTAACCTGAAAAGTTCTCTAAGAGGGGTCGATATTTTTTGACTCCTCTTTTTTTTGCCAATCGGTCTTTAATGGTACTTTCCAACTTTTCAGCGTCTTTAGTGTCAATTCTTCTAAGGATGGTTTGAAGGGTATATCCCTCATATCCGTAGTCTTTACTGAACCTACGCATTATAAATTTCTTAGAAGTTATCCCCACTTTTACAAAGGTCTTACCCGAACTCTCTTCTTTCATTAAAATAAGGTATAAAGATTTTGGTAACTCTTTGATTTTCTTTTGTTTATCCTTGGTGTGTTTGGATAATTTTTTAAAAACGTACGTCTTAGCGTCCTCAAGACTATTAAAGTCTTTTACGTCTCTATATGGGTTAGGTAAATACTTCTTAAATCGTTGAGAATAAAGGAGTTTACCACTATCCACTGTGTATATTTTCTTGGTTCCCGACTTCTTTTCGTAGAACGAATAGAATCCCATTTTAAGTATTGGTTCGACCATGTTGGTTTGTATTTCTAATACATATTTGTAATTTTATTTTGTATATCTCAATTTTTGCATATCTTTGCATCAGTTAAAACTAAAATAATGGAAAACACTAAAAAATGCACAGGTTGCAAAAAAGACCAACCAATTACTAATTTCTACAAAAACAAATTAGTACATGACGGACATAGTAACTATTGTGTGGAATGTACAAGGGTTAACTCCAAAAAGTATTTTCAAAGAAAGAAAGAAAAGGTAACTAAAGTTGAAAACGATAATCTAATGAAGATGGTTATACTATCTAATTCTGATTCAAACAACGCGGATAACCTAATGAAGGTTATGATGATTGAGAAAATGTGTAAGTCAATTATAGAGGAGGTTGAGTGTTTGAAAAGAGGGTTTATTAAAACAGAATCCGAGGTAATGAGATAATATGCCCAAACCTAAGTTTGTTGGTATTTATTGTATATATTAATTTACTATGAAGTTCAACGAAATTATAACAGGTGTTATTTACGAAGAGATAAAGAATAAAAAACTCTTCAACGCATTGATGGAAAAGTGGAAAATGGAGAAACCTAACCTATCTCCTGATGAGGCTGAAACCCTAATAACCATGTTCCAACGTATTCAAAACGGTTTAAAACCAGAAAAACCACAAGTATATTCATTTTTGAATAGATTTGATGGTCAACATGATTCTGAAAGATTTGACCCCGCGAATTTAAAAGACATCACAAAATACAGTTATAAAGAGATTTCTTTTTTAATTGGTGAATATACCGATGACGAAGAAAATATTGGTGGGGGAGACGCGTTCGCCGACAAAGACACAAAACCAACCCCCGAAAAAATCGAAGCATCTAAACAACTTTGGGAAGGTGAAGAAAATCTAATCATCAACGAAGAAGGTTTCCGCGTTTATGACATTAAAGACCAAAAAATGTCAGTTAAGTACGGTTACCACGCTGAAGTTATTAATAGGTCACAAACGGGTAGTAATAGTCCTTGGTGTGTAACTTGGAGACAAGACCAAGGTAGAACGAATATGTGGGGTAGTTATCGAAACAATAGAAGTTTTTATTTTGTTATTGATGAATCGAGAGACCCATCTGATAGATACTATCTAAGTGCATTACAAAGAGATACGGAGGTTAGAACTGGATTCAGACTAACTTCAGTTAGAAATGACGGTGACCAAGTTTTAGAGTGGAGTGAAATTCTTAACATATATCCAAAACTTGAGGAACACAAAGACGTAATCATCCCTAAGGCATTTACTCAAGATGAGTTGGAAGAAAAAAATGCGGTTGGTCAGATTACTGAAAGAGTAGGTAGTCCATTTGAGTTTAAACGTGTGGATAGAAACTTAAAAAAGGCATACATCAACAATTTAGGTAGTTTGAAATTACCGGAGTCTTGGAGGTCAATAGATGATAAATTGAGAGCCCTCTATATCTTAAACACCACAACAAATGATGTTAGAGATAAATTTTCAAACTTTGAATTCTTAAATGAGGTTAGAAAAGTTGGTAGTGAATTCACATTATTGGATAATAGATTAAAACAACTTAATAAGGGTGGAGTTGGTTATTTATATGACCACTTAATGAGTACCGAATTTAGAGTTGCTCGTGTAAGTGCAGATAACGATAAGATTAGACTTTATGAAAGTAAAATCAATGGTAAATCAGGTCTATACCACACAAGAACAAGTGATTGGGTACAAATAAACGGTATTACTTATGAACCTTTTTACGAGTTAATAGATACTGATTTGTTTTTTGATGAAGAAGGTGAAACGTATGTTGTTGAAACATTCAGTAAATCGATGCAACCATCAAATGATTCATTCTACTCTGTATATTTGGTAAGTGATTCAAATCCCGAAGTAAATTCACACTTCCTATCCTCAACGGCATGGGAAAAATTAAAAAGTAATTTAAAATCGGAAGATGAAGATGTTTCCAAAACACCCGGTGATGAATCGGATATAAAAGAATACAAATAAAAAGGGGGGTTTTAAACCCCCTTTTTTTATGCTAATAATGAATAATATTCTTTAAAGTGTTTAATACGGTCAGCCAAACCAATCGTACCACCATTTACTCTTTTAGTGATTTGAGTAACCACTTGGTCTGTTGAACCTGTGTCCGCTATCTTATGTAAACCATTCTTTGTGAAGAACCACGCCGCAGATAATAATGCATAATTTGATGCAACTTTATCTGGATTACCTACGATATCTTCGTTAATTGATTTACCAAACGCAGTATAGTTCTCTTTACCGGTCAATTGGATGTAACCACGTCCACGGAATTTGTAACCTTCTTTTGTCGCTTCCGCTCCATTACCCATTCTTCCACCATAAACTCTCGATGCAATTGCCTCAGGTTTTCTTTGATATTGGTTAGCCAATGCCTCAGTTGGGAAATATTTTTTAAAGATACCCATTAGTCCTTTTGAGGAATAATTTAAGTTTTCTTGAGTTGCTTTGAATCCACCGCTTTCGTGACCACATTGAGCCAAGAAGTGTGCAAGTCTTAATGGCGTATTAATCCCAAATTTAGCCGCAGTATCGGGAATCATCGCAATAACTGCCTCAGGAATGTGACCTCTTAATTTCTCCAATTTAAGACCTGTACCATTTGGTGTTGGTGCCGGTTCAGTGATTACACTTACTGGTGTGGTGTTTTCCCCGAACATTTTTGCCCAAGTTCCACTCCCAACGAGACCATCAGGTGTTAAATCATGCTCTATTTGCCATTTCTTTACTTCTTTTTCTGTGCCGGGACCGAATACACCATCAGCTGATAATCCCAATTTTGATTGGAGTTTTTTTACTTCTTCTCCTCTTGAACCTACTTTTAGTAACATAGTTTTAGTTTTATCTTTTTTTATTTATCTATAAATACTAGAAAATATTTTAATATTTTTTGGTATATTCGAAAATTGTATTATCTTTGTACTATTAATAACTAAAATTTGTATTATGAAACGATTTATCTTGATTTTAGCATTCACCCCATTAATTGGGTTTTCACAAACTATCGTTAATAACGATTCATTATTGTACTATTTTAATGGAATCCTAAATGAGTTCCGTGCATCTAATGGAATTGGTCCAATTCAAGTGGATGGTTCATTAAAAGGTTTTACGGATAACTGGTCAAAACAAATGTCGTTAGTTAATAAAGTTAGTCATGGTAGTGGTGAAAACGGATTCCTAAAAAGAATCGAAACCTGTGGTTGTTTCCCACCCGCAACCTTTTGTGCTGAGAACTGTACTGAGATTTTTACTCCAGACACCAAAATAAGTAACAACATATCATGTCCAATCAAAAATATTGAACCGTATATTAAAAAGTCTTATTCGGGTAAAATCACCCAATACGAGTTAGCATATTTTACATTTTTAAATTTTTATAACTCCCCACCTCATAGAAGTACGTTATTGAATAACGATACTAAGTATTTTTACATATCGGGTTCAAGAAGTCACGGGAAGACGTTTATTAGTTACATCGCAAGAAATTAATCTATTTATAAATGTAACATGAGATTTATTGTAATATTATTAATTTTTATAACTTCACCGAGTTTATCGTATGGTCAAACCACAGTAAATAACGATTCTGTATTATATTACTTCAAAATAATACTAAATGATTATAGAATGGTTAATGGTTTAAAACCTCTAACCATTGATAAGAAAATAAAACCGTTTACGAAATCATGGGCTGAACACATGTCATCAGTGAATAATGTTTATCATGGTATTGACAGCACCGGTTTTTCTTTTAGGGCTCAAAAATATTTCGGTCGTGACACCTATTGTGTTGAGACATGTTGCACCATAACCACACCGAAAGTTTTAAGTGATGGATATATTACCTGTCCGATAAGGGAATTAATCCCGTTAATAAGAAAATCATACGATGGAACGGCAACCCAAGAAGACTTTGCTTATTTCACATTTATTCTTTGGAAAACATCTCCAGACCACAATGAGGCGTTACTTGACCCGAATATTAAAAAATTCTATTTAAGTTCATCCCCATCAAAAGATGTTACCTATATGGAATTTGTGGGTACAAATTAATAAGATTGGGTATTTATAGTTTAAAGAAAAGTTATGGCCAAGTTTATATTCACAGAATCACAAATGAAAACAATAAAAACTCAGTTAAATGAGAGTAGAGAAGACACATACAATGTTGGTAGATGTAAGGTCGATGTTGAATATTATGGTCTAACTTTTAATGGAAATGAAATTTCCGATATTGTATCTTCAGAAATTGATTTCACATTTAATATCGATTTATCTTTTAAAAGTTATGGTATTAAAGACATATCAGTGTATAACCCCCAAGGACCCTCGGAAATAGAATTGACTGTAATTTATTATGGTAACGAAGATGAAGACGAAAGAGAAGAAGTAATAACTCTTCCTTTAAATTGGGACGACCCTAAGATTGAGGATGCGGAAATTAGATGGATTGGATTTGATAATGAAATTACCATCTCATTGAAAAATAATGAAGAGGGTGGATTGATGGTTGATAGTATGACTTTATATAAAAACGAATTATAACACTTTACAGATTGTAAGGTTTTCACTTTACACTTTGTAAAATTTCCTTATACTTATTATTAGACCTTGTGGTTGAATCGGAAGTGTCCCTGAGACATTTGAGTTGGAATTGATACCAACGAATTCGGGTTCAAATACAAAAAAATATAAGGAAATGAATTACACAACCTCAAGAAGGTATGCTGTACCCCAATCATTTGTTACTAAGAGTAAACAAAGATTAAAACAGCACATTGACACCGTTTATCTTAACAACGGTGATGAGTTCGAAATCGAACTTTACAACCCAACATCAAATAAAGTTTTAGCAAAGATTGAACTGAATGGTAACTCCATTGGTAATGGTATCATACTTCGTCCTGGTGAACGAGTTTTCCTCGAAAGATATATGGATGAGGCAAAGAAGTTTTTATTCGAGACATACGTTGTAAATGGGAATAATCAAGAAGTTAAAGACGCGATTGCCAACAATGGTGATGTGGTGGTTAAATTTTATGATGAAACCACATTTTTTAACTCAGGAACAAGTACGGTCACGATTGGTGCACCTTATCCATGGTTTACTACAACAGGTACCTCGTTAAATTACCCAACGGGTGTTAGAACTTTTACAACGAATAATCTAAACAACACATTTTACACAAGTACATCGGGTATTGGTGGGTTAGCAAGTGGAAGTGGTACGATAACCACATCAAATTTTTCTAACACACTAAATTCAACAGTTAATGAAACTAGTTTTAATTACAACAAACAAAAAACAAGTGAAGTTAGACACGTTGAAACCGGTAGGGTTGAGAAAGGGTCAGATTCTGAACAGTCATTTACATATGATAATTCTAGTTTTAACTCATACCCAAGTAAAACCAATTGGTGGAAAATTAAACCCATAAGTACAAAGGTTCTTGTTAAAGAGGACTTGGTTGTTTACTGTACTGAATGTGGTTCAAAAAGAAAAAAAGACAACCATAAATTTTGTCCTAATTGCGGAACAAAATTCTAAAATAAACTAATCACAAGGTCTTTAAAGGGGGTTACATTTGTAACCCTTTTTTATTTAAAAGAAATTGGTATTGTTCTAATATCTGATATCTTAACATTTTTAAGTGCTAACGTTCCATTAGCAATCGGTGCAAACACACCTTGTTGATGTAAGAATTGAAAATAATAGTAAAGATAGTTTGGGTCAACCTTATCTCTGAAATCGTCGGATATTTTAACTCCGATATTTTCTTGACTAAACTCTTTGGTTGGAGACCCAACCGTTTTCTCTGACCCCTTTCTTTGTAACCAAAAATCCGCATTGGGGAAATCAGTTTTTAAAATACAAACATTACCTATATTCATGATTTTAATTAAATTAAATTTTTAAAGTTAACCACACTCTCGAAAAGTGAATAATTTGTAACATACGTTGACAAGTTTTCAACCTTTACAGGACCTTGGAATTGTTTGTTAGTATCCTTATTAACGTAGATAACATCAATTGAACCTGTTTCACAATTAATTTTTGAATTATCGATTTGAACTAAAACGTGTTCGTTTTCAAACCTGTCACTTCCCTTAAATAATTTTTCTATTACATCATTTAAAATTAATCTGAGTTTACCACATTCTTTAGTCACCTCGTAGTTTTCAAAAAGATTATCAAAATGAGAATTAATTTTATCTTCAAGGTCTTCGTAAGTTGGTGCAACAGATTCAAAATCGTAAACTCCCTCATATTCCGTTTGAACATTATAATCTTCAATGTAATTGTTAATTACATCTGATACGTTATCGTATAATTCGTTTGGTATTGATTTAATACCCTTTTTGATTAAAAAAATCAAAAAATGGCCAATATTTAATTCAACACTATATTCCCCTTTGTATCCACCAGTAAAAACTATGTAGTTTTCAATGTCTGAAACATATTCTTCACATTTAGCCTCGTAATTGGCTCTACTTTTTTCAACATATGAATCAACAAATTCGTCTTTAATCTTCTCGTCATTTTTAAAATTATCAAAAAATTCATTTTTAAATTGTTCATAATTTAAAATTCCATAATCTCTTTTTAAGGTTTCGGCGTTACCCTCATGATATTCCTTAAAAAGTGTTTCTAACTCGCCATTAAAATGTTCCTCATCCCAACCATCGACATCATCACTTAACCTACTATATGAGTCTTGGATATCATAATTGTAATAGTTGATAGTATTATCAACCTCTTCCATCTCACCCGTTAACTTATCGAGTTCAAATTCAATTCGACCTCTATCAATTTGAATTATTGATGTCATTTGACTATCTTTAATTAATTCATTAACCTTATCAAGGTCTTCATTCATTATTGATAATGCCAGTAAATTATTAGTTGCAGTCTTTGATATAATTTTCTTAGTTAACTCACTAGCGTCACTAGTTGATAATACATTAATTCTATCAAGTTGTTTGTTTGTTTGTTCCTCGGGTAAATCATCATTTGTAAATGATGGGAAAAAAAAGTTTCTTAATTCCTCATTCATATCCAAAAACTCACCCGTCTTAATTTGATTGTCATCTCGATTCATAAACTGTTTACTTTCGAAATGAAATTGGTACTTTTCGTCTACATTATTTTTATTGATAATAACATATAATGGACCACTTGAGTTATATCGTTCGTAATAGTTTGTTCTATCTTTATATGACGGATTTAACGACTTAGAACCCCATGTTGTACACCATTGAGTGTTTACCCCAAGATAACATGCGGATTTTTCACTTAAAGGTGAATAGATAATCCATTTCTCACCTTCAAAAATCTTTTTATATTCACTCTCATCAAGTGCGGATAATATTGCCGATAACTCTTTTGTTTCTGTTGCGTAAAATCGTTTAACAACGTCATATAAATCTGACAAATTATTTATCTTTTGTACATCAATTGGAGTTTGGTGTTTATACACATAACTCAGATATTCATTCGCTTTTGGTAAATCTTCTATTTTAAGGTTATTACTCTTAAACATATTGATGATTAATTTTGCATATTTACCAATCTTTTGAATCTTATCTCCACTTACTTTTGTTGTTGGGTCGGTAGATACCAACTTCACAAACATATCGTAAGGTATGTCCTTATAATATGAATCGTAAATCTGTTCGGGTGTTGCCTCAAATAGTAAATTCTCAAAAATATCTTCTAATTTCATTATTGGGTTTTAATTACTTTATTGAACGGGGGTATCGGACTTAATTCAAATCTTCTGTTTGGTGATGTTTGTTCCATTTTAGTTGGAGCCTGTTGTGTCCAACCTGGACCAAACTTAGTGGTTTCACCTGCACCATAGAAACCGAAACTAACACCAGTACCTGTCAATTTTTCATTTATAGTATCAGTAATTCGTTTCGCTCTTGCCTCTGATAAACATTGGTCATATTCACCTCTTGTTGCCTTTGATTTACAAGCGGCAAACTTACCGGTTATCTTTTGTTCTGGGTTACCATCAACACTTGCATAACCTATAATTTTAGGTGATGATTTCATAATATGGTCAGTCAAAGGTTTCCCGTGTTGGTTAATACTTAGTTTTAATTTATTCACAAATGAATCAATTTGTGACATAGATTTCGCTTCATCGATAAAGTTTGTTTCGTCAAACTTAAAAACATCAACCAATGAAAATTCTAACTTAATTGTTGTTTCACTCGGAGTTGTACCCGTAGTTGTCACGGTTTCCGGTGTTGGGGATGACATGGCTGGGTCTTCCATAATCCAAAAATCAGTTAATTTTAACATTAATCCGCCCGATTCTAAATGGGCATAAAGGGAATTGTTAACCTTCATTGGTAATTTATTTCTATCAAAATACTCACCTAATGGATATTCGTCACCAGCGGGTATCGCTTGTTTAGCGGATGCTCTATCTGGTTTTTGGGTGAAGAATAATTTAAAAATCCCACCATCTTGACTATTAGTTCTAATCGTGGCATCAACCTCACTATTTTTAATTTTTTCAACAAAACGAGGGTTATCCTCAAAAAACTTCTGAAGTTTTGGGTCTTCTCTTAAAATATCGACAGCAAAAGCCATTGACACCTTACCAAGAGAAAATTTACCACTAATATCACCAGTATATATATAATTACCACTTGAGGTAAGAGGTACATCTGCTTCAACCACCTCTCCGTCTTGATTACCCTTAATAACCACAACATATGTGTCATCTGGTCCTTGTTCCACTCGAATTGTATATGCGTTTAATAACTCCGTTTGTTTATTTGGGATAATTTCATCGTTCATCTTATTTTCGATATACCTAACCACGTCAAACTTAGACAAGATAGTATCAGGTTGTTCTGAAATGATTCTATTAACCATTTTAATCAAATCACTCTCAGTCAATTTTATAATTTTCGCCATAATTTCTTTTTATTATCTATAAATATACTAAAATCCATCTTTATGTTGTAGGATACCGATTAGTGTCACTCTTTTAAATTTTATTCACTATTTATACTATATTGATACGATAACATGAAAATACTTGTTTCTGAGACTACCCTATCTAAAGTAATTACCAAACTACTTTCAGAGAACTATGAACCAAATAAATTATACCATAGGGAGACTTTGGTTAAAAGGTTATTGGCTAAAAATCAAAAGGGGTTTTTTGTTGCACCAAAAACAATTAGGGATTTAGTGGAGAGGTTACCATACGTGGACTGTACTGATTCGCAAGGTAACCCCGCAACATGTACTAGAATACCCGAAGTAATTCACGTTTATTTAACTGGAAGATATTAAACACACACATATATGAAAATTGCAATCACCGAATCACAATTAAAATGGATTATACGAGAAAATAATTTAGATGAATTAGACCATTCAGGTTACGTTAATCGTGATGATTTACAAATATTAAGAGATACCATTAATAAAAATAAAATGGTAAGTGTTGCCTATGTTTTGAAAAACGGTGAGGTTAGACATATGTTGGTGAGAAAGAACATTAGTTCATACATCCCAAGTGAAAGAGAAAAATCTGAAAAACAGTTAAATGTTCAAGAAAACAACGATATGATTAAAGTTGTTGACATGAACGCATATAAAAGAAAATTGAGGGAAACTGGTGATAAATCAATTGCCGCGGCTGGTTCATGGAGAACTGTTAACCTAAAAACTGTTTTAGGATTTATGGCTGGAGGTAGATTCATTGATTTACGTGATGAGAATGAAATCATGGAAAAGTTTGGACCTGAAATATATGGTAAATTAACCAAATCAATGATTAATTCAATGAATCAAGAAGCTGACGTTATTTTAGATGAACCACAAGATAACATACCGCAAGGTGATGAACAACAAGAGTTCAATGAAGGTAAATCAGACATTTACCACGATACATACACATCAGCAATTAATGCGGCGTTAGAGTATGCCAAATCAAAAGGGTATACGTACGATGAAGATGAAACATTTACTGAAATTGGTATGGGTCCTAAAAAACCATCTGAAGGTAAAACAAATAGGTTTTCTATAACATTATTTAAGGACGGTAAAGAACAAAAAAAATCACTTCACATCCAAGTATACGGTATGAAGAGTACTTACGAACTTAACGTATACATATCTTAACGACACAATCGGTCGAAAAATCCGATTAATGAGTAACACGTAAAAAAAACAAAGACACCAATCCAAATGGAGGTGTCTTCAAATATTTGTATTAATTTTCGTTCCAAGACTAAAAGAATCTTTTGAAACTTACTTTAAGTTTCTCAATTGATTCGTTCATTCTTTCTGCCTTATCTTGTGCATCATAATGATGTCCATCTTTCTTAAAAAACGCGGCATCTTTAAACATAGTTCCAGCAAGTGCAGTAACACCAAGTGCTGCTGCCACTCCACCACTGATAAACATCGCGGCAGGTACAACTGCAATCATACTACCAACACCCACAAACTGAATAATCTTATGTAGTATTCTTCTCGCTTCGAATTCACTATCACCCATTTCATCTTCTTCAGACATATCTTCTTGGTTCTCTTGTGATACTTCTTTCTTTACGGTATTAACAAATCCTTGTGGATTGTTTTGAATGAAGTTAGTTAATACCTCTTGTTCTTCGGGAGATAGTTGTTGAACAGCATCTTGTGCTTTTTGCGCCAACTCATTATCACCCACCTGTGGAACATCTTCTTGGGGTGTTTCCATTTCGTTAGTTTCTTGTGTAACGAATGAATGACGACGTTCCATAATCATTTTCAATTGGCTTTCTGTGATTTTAATTTTTTTCATTTTTGTTTTTTATATAAATATCTAATTTATTTTAATCGTCTGATTACATAAAGTTACCATCAATTCCAAATCTACGTACAAGTTTATGTCTCCTTTTACAAGCGGGATTTTGTCTCGTACCTCCTCGGAAGATTAACTTACCTAACATTACAATAATGATAATCGCAATTAAACCAGCAACAACAACAACGGCAACCATCGGTACCGAAACTCCAGCAATAATAATTGCGGCTCCAACTTGTTCTTGAACAACGGGTTGTTGTGGTTTTTTAATTGATTTAACCTGTTTTAAGACCTTAATAAGGTCATTAACACCCATTGTGTCCAATTTAGATTTAATGTTGTTTACAACGTCCGCATACTCCGCTGGTGGTTCCTCTATTGGACACTCAGGTGATACTTCCATCTTTTCTTCGGGTGTTAGTACAATTCCCGCTTGGGCCAATGCATTATCGAATTGTTGTTCTTCGGTTGATTCCGTATAGAGACCCCTGATGCGGTCTCTTTCTTCTTCTGTTAGAATAAATTTTTGTCCCATGTTAATGTTTAATAATAAATATTATAAAAATGGGGATAAGAGTAGCGAATTCCTATCCCCGTGTCCGTGACTAGTCCCGGTCCTAAAGTGAGGTTTTCAAACCTCAACTATCTTAATTTGTTACCGTAGGTATCAAAAATTTTAAGCCAATTGTGGGGGTTCATTTGTGATTGGTGTAATTGGTTTTGCGTCCATTGGTTTCATTTCCTCAGTATCTCTTGATAAGAATTTACGTCCATTAGTATTCCAAGCTTTTTGAGTTCTTGGACCGTAAGAACCATATCCTTTACCATTTTGACCTTTATTGAGGATTCCGTCTTTATATCCCGTCGCCCAACCTTTAGCGTTTACATCTAACCAATCTTGGAATAATTTAATTCCATTGGTATCTTTTAATTCTTTTGGTGTTGGTATTGTTACTTTTTTAGGTGCAACTTTAAATTCAATGTCTTTACATGTGTAATTTGCCATTGTCTTCTTATCCGCCAACATTTTTCTACCATTAGAAAAATACGTAATACCTTTGATTATGTATGCAATTGAGCCGTCCTTTAATTTTTGTTGTGTTGCCCCTTTAAACCCGGTTACACACGGAAAATCTGTCCAAGAAGTGGCGGCAACTTTAGGTTCAACTGCTTTAGGTGTTGCCAATATTTTAAACGAGTTTACTTTAAATCTCTTTATAGGTTTACGGTTGGCATCTATAGAATCTTCTGTCTTATATTCGTTATTAATCCCAATACTTTTCAAATGTTTAGAAACTATTTCCACTGTATATAAATTTCCACTGTCCATATCGTCATTAATCCAACCCATGATACCTAGATTCGAATACATCCCTAAAAGTAATTTATTTACCTGCCAAAATTGAGTTGCACTTTTAATCTTTGCAACTCCATTTCTAAATTTTGTGGGGTCAGTACCTGGACCACTAACTGAAGCGTGTATTTCTTTCGCGATGCTAGTGTTCAAATCATCGGCTTGTTCATTTATAGTTTTCGAGCCGTCATATCTCGAAAGGAGTTTTATTCTCTGAATCTCCTCTAATATAAGTTTGTCCATATTAATTTTATATATAAATACCTAATAAAGTGATAAACCTCTTAATCGAATAGAAAAACATTAATGAAAAAAAAACGGACAGATAGACCGTCCGAGATAATAGTTTGTTCATTATTTTTTATCATTTGAATCGATACCCTTAGTTTCCTTATCATATTCTTTATAACGGTCAGGATTGGCCATCATTTCAGATTTGGTAAAGAGTCTTTTTTTGCGGGTAAACGCGAAAGAACGTGAACGTTCATCCACATCTTCTTCTTTTTTTTCTTTTTTAATATCTCTCCAACCCTTAAATGCGTCGTGTATTTCTTTTTTTGTAACACCGAACCATTTAGCAAAATCCCTTTCAATGTCGAATAGGGCCTTATCAGCCAAGTGAGTTGGTCTACACTGAATACCCATCTTATCGGGAGGACAAATTTTTATACCATCTTTTGATGGTTTTGTATAACAACCAAGAAACTTTTCAGACCAATCGATAAGTTTTTTTACCTCCTTAGATTGGTGTTTATCTTCGGTTAAGTGATTATCAATGATACTCTTTAATTGAGATTCGGTTATTATTATTTTTCTCATTATATGAATGGTTGAATAAATTTGGCATAATTGGTTCCTCCGTCAGGTCTATTTTCTCTGATACCGAAATAATATAACATTTCGGGGTCATTAATACGAACTTCTCTTTGTGGAACTGTGCTCATGTTGGCAATAAATTTCTTGTCATAAGCAAAACGAACCACCCTTTCAATTTTATTGTTTTCATTCCAATAAAATACCCATCTAAGAATAGGTGCAGTCCATGGGTCATCAACCACATTTGTGTTCCATTTAATCTCATACGCGGTCATGTGTTTATTGTCCCACTTATTTCTATCTAACTTTTCACGTTGTTTTACAAACATATCGTCTACTGCAGTCATACCAAGAGAGTTTTTACCGTTAGTATAATACGACCCGGTTAAAATCATATTTGGGGTAATGTCCGTATATGTTTTAATAGTATCGGTACTTGTTTTACCCGTTGAGGTTACGGTTGTCATATCTCTCTTGTATTTGAATACAAGTGTAACGGTCATAAATTGACCTGGATTGGGATATTTTGTTTTATCTCTCGATTCATCCTTAACACCACCTGTATTTAATACAATGGTTTTAAATGCAACTTTCGCAGTATCAGAATCGGAGATTTTGTTTTGTTTAAGGAAGTTAAAAAGTGCGGGACGAAACGCCTGTGCTCTTTTCAATGCAAGTTCTACGTTCTTTTTATACAGTGGGTCCTCAAAGTTTTGTTCTTTTGGTGCAACTGCATAATTATTTTCTTTATCATAAGGTGTCGCCTTACCCAACCATGTGTTACTTGCACCTGCGGTAAAGGTTCCACTAAATAAAGTCATCTCACCACTCTTTAACATTAAAGGACCTTCTTCTGCCGAGTTGATTTTCTCCAACAATGTTTTGGTAAAGTCGGCAAGAAATGGTGTTGGGTCGGATGAGTTAACCGCATATGCCGCCTTAAAGTTAAAACTAATTTTTACTTCAGAAGTGGTTTTAGTGGTGGTTTTTTGCTCATTCAATAATATCTCATTTTTCCTAACTAATGTTTTGAGTTGAGACTCTGTGATTATAATTTTTTTCATAAATGATATTGTGTTAGTGATAAATATTCTAAATATGGTTATTATTTAACGGATGTAAGGTAATAACGCAATCCCTCATGTGTAATGTATTGAACTTTGTCAACAGGTTCGATTGGTCGATTACGTGTCCAAATCTCAGTTATTCCATTTTCCCCTTTAATGGGTTTCATTGTCACTTTAGTGCCTTCAATTTTAATCGTACGCATATATTATTTTATTTATAAGTAGTCGTTATTTTTCTATAAGGATTACTTTTTTAAGTGAATCCGATTTTTCTATGGTAATCTCAAACTTAACGTTCTTCTCACCCCTAAGACGGGCAAGTTCCTTTTGTTGGAAGTAACAGATGATTAATAGACTGATTGCACCGGCCATACTAATATGTTTCTGATATTTTTCGAAAAACTTAATCATTGTTCTCGTATTTTTTAAGGATACGGTTATTTTCTTCAATTCTTCTGTTTGTTTTATTAACAGACTTTCTACTTTTCGGTTTCGGATGTATTTTCTTAGCCTTTGACATAATTTAAAATTTTATTTTTTTATCCACCATTGTTGTTGGTTACCAATGGCATTTATGTTGTCCTCTCCGAACATTTTGTTTACTGCCTCGTACACACCAGGCCAACAGGTACAATAATCATCACCACAAATAAACCCACCGGGTTTTACTTTAGGTAACCAAGACTGTATATCGTTTTTAACGGAATCATAATCATGAGCACCGTCTATGTACACAATATCAAAATACTCATCTTCGTATAATGATGATTGTGAAATGGAATCATTCTTATGGATGTTTATAAGGTCTTTTAAGGGTATTAAATTGTTTCGGGTTATAGTTTCATAGTCTACACCCTTAACGTGTTCTGGTGACCCCTCAAAGTGGTCAATGGCGTGATATTCGAAATCAACACCTTTATTGATTAGGTCAACACATATAAGTGCGGTACCTCTACCTTGGTAAACACCAATCTCAGCGATTTTTAGTTTACCTGACGGGTTATCTACTATTGTATTAAATAATTCCCCCTGTTCATGTGGTTGAGCCCAACCTTGTATGTTTTGATAGAAATGTTCCATGGTTAATAGTCACTATAATCCGAGTCGGCATCAATCTCTTGTATTTTATCATCGACATGACTATAAAGGACATCTTCACCTGTGGTTCTACCGAGTTGTGTTTTAATGTTCAAGAAATCCGTAACATCGGGACCTTCATAAACCAATTCATCGTCCACATAGAGTTTCATATCGGTAATACCCAATTCAAATTCTGTTGCCTCACCTTCAGGTGGGTCTTCGTATGTACCGGGAGTATAAGATGAATGCGATGTAATATCAACGGTAAAAGTATACTCCAAAAAGTAGGTAAAATTACCACCAAGAGAAATAACAAACCAACCTCCATCGATATCATAATCTGAATCATCAATTTTTGGTTTACTTTTAAATGATGAAATGATTGCGTTAACAATTTTCATATTCCTTCCACTTAATTGTGGTGGGGTGTATTCATCCTCGTTAATGGACTTCATCATCGATTTTATTCTATTAATATTCTCTTGTAAATTCATATTAAAATTCTAAATCTTTCATTTCGGGATTATGTAGGTTAACCAACGCATCTTTATGTTGAGATATGTCTTTTTTGGTTAGTTCTCTACCCATTCGGGTTTCCAAACAACTTTTACATAAAGTTAATTTATCGTTACCATATTTGGACCATAAATCATCATTAACCATGTACATATTGTAATCTTTCTCACCACAATCGGTACATGTAAATCTTTCTTCTTCGGATTTTTCTAAATCCGCATCGTCAACGTCTTGTTTCGGTTTAAACCATCCTAGAAGAGATTCTTCCAATCCCATCATCGATTTTATTCTATTAATATTTTCTTGTAAGTCCATAAATTAGTTTGTTACATAATAAATACTTTTACAAATAAAAAACCCCACCGTGGGGTGGGGGTTTCAATTAGATTACAGATATGGTGTTTATTTTATCACCTTGTCTGATATTATCGATTACATCGAGACCTTCAATCACTTTACCAAAACAGGTATGGTTTCTATCGAGGTGTTGTGTTCCTTCTCTACTATGGCAGATAAAGAATTGTGAACCTCCGGTGTTTCTACCGGCGTGGGCCATGGATAACACACCTTTATCGTGGAATTGTTTTTCTGCGTTCACCTCACATGGAATGGTATAACCGGGACCACCGTTACCGATACCATTAGGGCAACCACCCTGAACAACGAAATTAGGGAGAACCCTATGGAAGTTTAAACCATCATAGAACTTCGAATCAATCAGTTTAAGAAAGTTACTTGTGGTAATAGGTGTTTCATTGTCGTATAGTTCGGCAATCATTTCACCTTTGTCTGTGGAAATTTTTACTTTTGTCATAATTTAATTTTTTATAATAATAAGTAAAATATCTTACTGTATCAAGACTTTTTTATTCCCCCAAATCAAATGGTCCACAAAATTCGTCCCGGCGTCGGAGTACCGGCATACGAGGTTCACTTACTACTGAATACCTTCAATGAATAGACCATAAGAACGGTCATACCTAAACCGAGTAACATACATGTATCCAATGGAACCTGTGGTATTCTGGAATAGAACAATGATGTGAACACCGTTGCGGTGAGAATGTATATCCAAAAGATTCTAATAAAATGCCACACTCCAACGGCAATTATGGTAAACATACCCAATAGAAACGCAAATACTACCTCAACTATTTTAAACATCATAATGGTGAACAATTTATATTGTATAAATACAATACACACTCACATTATTTTATTCTATATTATCTGAATTATATGATAGGGTATCATTATGGAGAACACAGAAAAGAACAAAATTGATAAAATCAAAAAGAAATTAAGGATGGCGGGGATTTTACCCCCGTACGGTGAATTCCTCACCGAAGAACAGGAATTAATACTGGACCAATTAAAAGGGGGAGATTATTCATACTGGGAAGAATTTCAAAAACAAGAACATAGTAGGAAACAATATAAACCAAAGATATATGAAACGGATATAAACTCTAATGTCACACCGAAAAAACAGACATATATTAAAGGGAGGTTGAGAGGGAGTGGTTACCTACCCAAATATGGTGAACCTTTAACTGAGGAACAACAATCATTGGTAAACCAAATTGATTCGGGGGACTTTACATTCTATTATACAAAGGTCAAACACAAACAAAAAACGGACACAGAACCTAACTGTAAGTTCTGTGGTGAACAAGATAGGTTGAAGTTCTATCCGAACGGTAAATCAAAATGTAAAAAGTGTCTACTAAAGGAATTAAAGGTTAAGTATAAGGATGGTACACTCGACGAGTCGTTGAAGAGGAATAAGACGTGGATGTTAAATAATTTCATACATGTTAAGGTACAGGCTGTCTCTTATACACATCTCCGAGCCCACGAGACAGGCAGAAATCTCGTATGCCGTCTTCTGCTTGAAAAA
>ENA-OSIY01000055-OSIY01000055.1-marine-metagenome-genome-assembly--contig:-NODE-55-length-62019-cov-7.742114_pt1 | contig 62019 bp, 64 predicted proteins | sample MGYA00237884_ERZ534233 | MGnify/ENA primary metagenome ERZ534233 (study PRJEB26412, sample SAMN06343840) | marine metagenome | isolation source: estuarine water | place: USA: Columbia River Estuary... | reverse complement strand
TTCGTCGGCAGCGTCAGATGTGTATAAGAGACAGGTCTGATATGTTTCATTTTTTGTTTTAATTTTTTATATAGTTATATATTAAGTAAAAAATATCGTTTTTTTCACTTTTATCGAATTATTAAAATCGCCAATATGCCAATCGCTATTCCGCTTCCACCAAGAAGCCAGCTCTTGGCTTTCTCTTTTTTCAAGTCGAGCTTAAGCTTTGATATCTGACGCTCTTTGATAGTCTTTTGTTCGTCGCATATCTTATTGTTCTTTTCTAGGTTTTTAAATCGTGTAGATATGTTTTCTATCTGAAGGTCTTTGTCCTTGACCTGCTCTTCCAGCGACATTATTCCTTTGTCGAGAAATTCTATCTGTCGAGCCTGTGCCTCGATTGTCCTAGCATTGGAAAGATTGAGGCTATCGCATTGAATGCTTGATTTTTCCAATAGGCTTAATATCTCTAGGTCGTTGTCTATCTTTTGTGCCTGTTCCAGAGTAAAGACAACAAGTTTTTCTCCTCTTTTGTTAAGCTCGATCTTAGGGTATTCCTGAGAGACCGACGCAAGAGAAATCATAGTCGCAATAATGAAAAATATTATTTTCATGGCATTTTAAGTTTGTTTTTGAAAGAGTCGATAAGTTCTTTGTCATCTCTTTTGATTGGATTTCTTCTTAAAAAATCCACCATTTTTTTTGTTTCTTCCAAATCTTTCGCGTCGCGGTCGGCTCGGTCTTTATAAGATTTTGCTTCTTTCTTGGAAGCAGCTATCTGAGCTTTCAGACCTATTATGGCCAAGTTTCGCTTTTCTATCGAATCTTGTCTAGCGTCAAAGTCCTTTTTAAGATCTTGATTGACTATATTCAAGGAATCTCTAGTCTTTTCAAGCAAAATATTTTTTTCTTCTAGCTTTTGCAATGCTTCTTTATCCCATCCTATAAAGTTGATAGCCAAAGAAGCCAACAAGCATACAAAGACAAAATACAAGAGTGATTTTTTAAGATCTATTTTCATAATTTTTTTCTTATTTTAATTATATATCAAAATTTTGCCATACGCCTGATTTTTTTATTCAATTTTGTTTTTTGAATCAAAATATTATATATATATTTGTATAAAAATAAACAGATTATAATGACACAATATAAAAGGCTTATCTGCTTTGACTTTGACGACACGCTATTCCACACTCCTATGCCAGAAGAAGGAAAGATAGAATGGAAAGAAAAGACAGGAAAAGAATGGCCGCATGTAGGATGGTGGGGAAAGCCAGAGACTATAGACTGCGAGATATTCAGCATACCGAAAAACGAATGGACCTACAAAAAATACCTTGAAGCAGTGGCAGACACGGATGCATATGTCATATTGGCGACTGGCAGGATAGACAAAGTTCCGGGGATGAGAGAAAACGTCGAGAGAATTCTAAGAGACAACAACATGGAATTCGACGAGGTTCACCTAAACTGGGGCAGCGACACCTTTATATTCAAATGCAATCTATTGGAAAGAACCATAGAAAAGCTAGGAGTAAAAGAATTAATCTTCTATGACGACAGAGAAGAGCACCTTCCAAAATTCGCGGAGTGGGCAAAAGAGCAAGACATCAAAAGCACGATAGTCGACGTAGTCAACAAAACCTCTAAAACCATTCAAGGATCTAGCATATAATAAAATTATATATACCAAAAAAAAAGACAGCAATATGGGAAAGACTAAAGAACAAGTAGAATCAAGGGTTGAAGAGATACTTTCAAAGCCGTATCGCCTCGATCTTCACAACGACGATTTTAATTCATTTGATTGGGTAATAACATGTCTGGTCAAAATCTGCGGACATGAGCAAGAGCAAGCAAACCAATGCGCGCACATAGTCCATTTCAGAGGAAAGTGCGACGTAAAATACGGAGACTATGAAACCATCTCCACAATGAAAGAAAAGCTTAAGACTGCCGGACTTTCAGTCACGATGGAAGCAAACTAAAAAAACCCGCGTTTGCGGGTTTTTTAATTTCGGTTGAACCAGTTTATTCCATTCGTGTTGTTGTTTGCAGAGCTAGAAATCTTGGTTCGCGACATCACTTGCCTTCTGACTTTAAGAAGCTGTCCATAGTCTACGCCCTCTACATAGTCCATGTTTTTCATGCAGTCGTTTACATAGGACATGAATTCTTTTGGACTATACTTGTTTCCCCACTCTTCCACCATCTCTTTGAATTCCGATTTTGAGAATATAGAAGTCGTGTTGACCACGGTCATCACAGTATCGTCATGTCCTACGTCGGCGGCGTATCTTACGTTTCCGGCAGTAGTGACATGCTTTACGAAGGTAGTTATTTCTCTGATGTTGTCTTCGTTGGTTATATGGAAGCCTTTGCTATACATAAGCTCTTGATAGTCTTTTACCATCATGTTCTTGTTTTCGCCTACTTTCAATCCAACCTTTTCTTCGGTCGAGTCGATTCTGTGCTTGTATCTTACAAAAACAGAAGAGCCATAGCTGTTGTTGCCGTCGAACACATGCGGCATTTCGGCCAAAAGCGTATTGCCATAGTTGTTTAGCTCGAGAACGACCTTCACGTTGTCTGGGTTTAGGTATTCAAACACTATCAAATAGAGAAGCTCAGCAAGCTGCTTGACAGAAACGAAATTGTTTCGGTATAGCCCGACCTGTTCAAGCCTAAAGAAATCTACTATAGACTTGTATTTATGCTTTTGCGATTCTATCAGCGAAACTGGCTTTTCTGATATCTTGAATATGTTGATGATAGAGTAGTCTTGACCTAATCCTTCCGATATATCGACAGACAGCACATATTTGTATTCCTTTCTCTTCATAGGAATATGCGCCTCGTCGTCGTCGATCCATTTAAGGTCGTCGTAAGAAAATCTTAATTTGTTCTTGAACTCGAAAATCTCTTCGTGTATATAGTTCTTTTTAGACTTTAGAAGCTCATCTATTATAGCTTCGTTCAAAAGCGACTTGCTTGAGTTGATAAACCTAAGGCCATACTCTTGGTTGAACGCGTCTTCTCCGCCAATATCCTTTACCGCCTCGTCTTTCCAAGTAGTCATCTCGGCGACCGCCAATATAGAAGTCTCGAAGCCGTTCTTGTCTATGAATTGCATCGACTTTACCTGCTCGTCAGTGCAGCTCTCGTTGTTGAACACATGTATGACGTCTTTTTGCTGGTCCAAGTCGAAAACCATCTTTGTCTTGGTAAGCGAGCCAAAATTTTCCTGAACAAGCGCGAATATGTCGTCTTTGGTGACGCCATGCTCGTATAGCTTGTGGTTGTTTAGCCTTATATAGGTAACGAATCTCCCCGGAACCTGATACCAGTAGACTCTCATTGGCTTGTAGTTGTTCTTCATCGGATCCCCGTCCGGCCTTTCGGCGTCAGTCAGCAATCTATGGAACAAGTTCATCCCGTTTGGAGTAGACGTAATGATGATCTTTGAGTTCTGAACCGCAGAAACCGTCGGAAACGCAGCGGTGTAGTATGGCTCGATGATATTCGAAGGAATGTGCGCGAACTCATCCAAGTAAAGAAGGTCAATGGTAAAACCAATCGCAGGAGTCTTAGACCTAGCAGAAGTCTTTATTCTGCAGCCATTCTCAAAAGTAAGAGATTTCTGGTTCCAAGTCTTGACACCTGGCTTCAAGAAAAAAGGAAGCAAAGTGTATATCGACTTTACCTTGTCCACAATCTCGACAGCGGTATCGCCTTTGTTGGCAACGATCATGCAGTTTTTGTCGTTACTGAACAATATAGTGTGTAGTATGAAAATCGCAGAAGAAACCGTATTGTGTGATAAAATACCGTTTGTGTAAAATCTATGGTTTGGATGGTCTACCGTCAGATCAAACATAGAAAGCTTGTAATCACTTCTAAATATTTTAATTATCTTAGACGGTCCAATATCAGTATATAAGCAATCGCCTATTAATAAATCCTTTACGAAAACTTCATTTAGGTTACTATCAAAGACAACGTGTTTATCCGCACATTCTAAATAATAGCCATTTTCCAACTCGACTCTAAATACATCGAAGGGCTGAGTTATATGCATCTCTGATACAGATTCAAATCCCGTGTCGGTCATTATTTTAATATTATCCAGCTTAATAGAAGATAATATTTTTTTGGAAACATCATTCTGATCAAGTTCAATATTTTTATATTGATGAGTTTCTATCAATTCTATTAATTTGTATAATCTATTAATTATTACACTTTTTATTGTTTTAAGAATTCTAAACATTTTTTAATAATATTATTTTTCTTAATTTCTGAAACTGCTCTATATTCAGAATCCCATATGTATAGTATGGTATATCCGTTTTCAATAGCAGCATTTTTCTTCTCATCATCTTTCATCCATATATCTGATGCCAATATATTTTTTCTGAATGGATGAGGTGTGTCATTTGGACTGAATTTTTTTGGGTTTGCATGATACTCATCACCTTGATACTCAATTATCTTCTTCTTATCAATATCAACAAAATCATATATCCATATACCACCATTAACTCTATTAATACTAAATTCGCCGTTGTTGGTAGCATATCTATAATTACCATCCATTCTTCTTTTTATTTCATTAAAAAGAACTTGACTTATCGCAGAATAGCCACATTTCATGTTGCCATTAGAATTAAGTGAATTTTGCCACTTAATCTGTCTATTATTATATATCTTAATACCCTCTATATCGCCAAACTTCTCTATGCATTTTTCCAAACTAAATGTTCTCTGTCTATTACTTAGCATTATTTTAGCGATTTCCTCATCATGTCCCTGATTTATATAATATCCAATCGTTGTGTCAGACACTCTATTTTTAATTGCAAGCTTAGCAAACGTGCTTATATGTTCTTCAACATTTTTAACACCATCATATTTTATAAAATCTTTAGAAAAGGGGCTTCTACTCTTTCTTTCATCTTCTGTTGTGTTGCTTTTATGATTAGGATTTTTATCGCCTTTGAACATATCAGAAAACATTTTTTTGTATTTTTCTTCTTTCATGTGCTTTCCGCTATTTATCGTGGTTTTATCTTTATCCGATAAGGCCATTATTGGTGCACCAGGATATAACTTTTTATATTCATCAGTTTTCATATCATTATGTTTGAATTTAAGATGCTTGCCATATATTCGTTTACATTGCTCACCACATATCCTACATGTCACCGTTTCTCTATTATCATTAATCTCCATTATATAAATTTTATTTTTATTTATATATTAAAAAGTCATGGGTTCCTTTCAGGTTGGTTATGTAAGTAGATCTATTGCTCTATAAATACCAAATTTAATATAGTCATATACGGTTTTATCAGGATTAAACATATATAGCAATTTATACATTGGTATATTCACTTCTTTTTCATTTCCAAAATCATCAATTAATAAACATAAAACCTTGGTAGTCAACACATTACATTTTCCAATCTGCCGCGACGCCATTAGTATGTTGAATCTATTGTTGACAAAGTTGTCTAGTATCTCTTTTTGATAGTCTCTAAGCGTTATAGATCCAACGGATCCGTCTTCTCTTTTCGTCTTGCAATACTTTTCGGTAAAATAGTGTATGTCTAGTGCACATCTGACGTATTCTTGCTGCTCTTCAGGAGTCATCCTAAAAGAGACGCCTGCCCTTCTAATACCGACCTCACTCTTCATCCAAGGATTCTGATACCTTTTTACTACAATACCGTCGTTTATCTTGTCAGTGGCCTCGTCAACAACCTTGCTGGTAAAAATCATCTGCCTTTCGGTCTCGTTTGGTTTTACAGCCATATATTATTTTTTCTTTTATGTATATATAAAATCGTAAAAGTGGAAAAAATACGCTTTTTTCTATTTATATATACTCTATGGGAAGAAAGTCTGGGATCAACAAGCTAAAAGTAGGTTTCTCTATAGATATAGAGACATACAAGGAATTCGAAAAGTATTGCGAAGAGAATTCTATAAACAGGTCTAAGCTAATAGACAAAATACTGAAGACCTTCTTGGAGAAGGAAGATGCCAAGATGGCCAAAAATAATTATGTTTAAGCATGTCTAAAGAAGAAAACGAAAAAAACAGGATAAAATACGAGTTCGACGAAATACAATCAGAGAGCGGAGACTTTGATTTTTCTAAACATCTAGCCAGACCAGAAGACTTGCCAGATTTAGGCGAGATTGAAATATACGACTACGACTCAGATCTAACAGTGGCTAGCCAGCAAGCAATGGACGTATTGGAGCCGCTTGTTGACCTATACTTAGGCGACGTGCCTAAGCTTAAGGAACACCCATATATAAAAAGCAAGATGAAGGAAGACGCGATGGTCTACGCAGAAGCCATATTCCTTACTAAAATGACAAGAAAGAACCTTCTTTCGCAAATGAGACAAGTAGACAACGGCGACAACTCCGCAAGAATGCACGAAGTAGTCAATCAAACAGTAGGACAAATCAGAGAAAACGCGAAGTTTCTTTCAGGACAGAAGACAGAGCTTGAAAAGTTTTATAAAACTCTTAGAAAAGATTTAGGGTATGATGAAATAGAACAACAGGCGCCAGCAGTAAGCGAGACGGATGGCAAAAGTTCCGAAGGTGAAATAACCGATAACCGAAGACTGAACGAATTGATTAAATTGGCAATGTTAAATAAAGAGCAAGATAAGAACAAATAAGTTATTTCTTCCAAGAAAATCTTTCGAACGTCTTTATAAGGTTGTGGTATTCGATAGACACTCTTGTCTCAGAAAATCTTTTTGCCTTGTTGGGGCTTACATAATTAACAAAAAGAGCTGTTTCAGATTTCAGCACATCCTTTATTTTCGACTTTATTGAAGATTCGCTGTTGTCGATAAGAAGCTGAAGAAGCTTGTTGCAGTCTATCGCAAGGCCAATAGTGTTTTCGTCGTCTTCATAAAAGGAGATTTCGTCGTATTTCTGAACTTCTTCGTCGATAAACTTGTCGCCTTCAGTCTTCATTCCAACAAGATGCTGCAAAAGAAGCCTAGTCTTTTTATGAGCGACATCGTCCAAGTCTCTATTATAGAAAGTATCTGATATAAAATAGTATTTCTTTATAGACAATCCAATCTTTTCAAGCTTTTCTTCCATTTTGCTTATTATCTTTTCATAGTTGGCCTTTGTGTTCTTCGAGCATATAAAGTATATGTCGTCGCTGGTGTTTTTTAGATGCGACAAGTTTTCTATGTTTATGTCATAGTCAAGCGTTTCTATTATGTCAGGATTCATATACTCTTGCATAGAGAACATAAGGTTTGTGATGTCGACTTTTAGGTTCTTGCATTTTATCTTTATGCTGTTCATTAGATTTTCTGGAAACCAATAGGCAGCGCCACCAAAATATATCGAGTTTTTTTGGCTTTTGTATATTCCGCTTTTTATGAGGTTGAAGTCTGATTTGGATATTCTGGCGATAGGCGTCTTAGGGCTTAGCCTGTCGACTATCCAAACTTTGCTGTCCATTGTCAAAATGGTTTCTATGTCGAAGAAATGTGCTTTCATTATCTAAAATTGGTTACTTTGTATTTTGTTTCGTGCGGAAGGCCATCAAACCGGTCGCCTTCATATTCTTTGTCTGTCCAGGTAACGCCGCCGCTAAGCTCGGTGTCGAAGCTTTTGCATTTTGGGCAGGTCCTAGGAGGAAATTTGACTCCGTCTATCTCAGTCATATCTGTGTCGAAGTAGACAAAGGTTGCTTTGCACCATGGGCTTTTGCATATTTCAGTCTTGTTTTCCATAGAGTATATATTAAAAAGGAAAACCCATCATTTGATGGGCTTTCGATTTTTATCTTATCATGTTCTTGCTGATCGCAAAATCGTAGAGTATTGGCAGGCTCAAATATTTGCTATAGCAGCTTCTTATTTCTTTCAGCTTTTTGTTTCTTTTTACTATGTTGAATATCAGCATTCCAAATTCTTCCTGAAAGTCCAAGTAGCAGTCGCACCATGGCTTGTTGTAGTTTTCTAGAGTTCTCCATTCTGCGTATCCGCCTGTAAGCCAAAACAAAGGCTTTTCTGGGGTTATCTCGTCTGTTCTAATGCCTTCTAATTCCATGTCCCATATGCTGTCATTCCAGTCTACTTTTCTCATCAGAAGTGCCACTGCTTCGGCGACATCACTAGTAAGCTCGTTTCCAATTTCGAAGAAATAAGTGCCTTCTTCTTTTGTTACCCTTACAATGCCGTTGTTATAAACATCGTTTTTGCCTACAGACTTTAGAGCTAGTTTTCTCCTTTTCATAACTTTTTTTTATTTTTTAGTCACTCATAATTTGATTCCGTCTATCCATTTTCCGTCGAAGATTCCGTTTTCGAAAATTCCGCTTTCCCATGTTCCATAGAAAGAACCGCCTTTGAATATGCCATAGCGCCATTTCCCAGAATAGAAGTCGCCGCTATGCCAAATTATAGTTTCTTTTTTGATCTCAATAATCGCGTTATCGATTTCAGAATCTATAAGCCAGTAAAATTTTTTAGATTGTAGTATTTGATTTATTTCTTTCTCGTTGACAAAGGTCTTGCCATCGCATCGCATCTCTAGATATCTCATGTTTGGATATTTTTTTATATGTTATATATTTAATTTTAGGCAATAAAAAAAACGCAAAGCGGCTTAATCGAGCGTTTTTTAAACTTGCCAAAAAATAAATTTAAAAGCCCTTGTTTTTAAAGGAAAAATAGGTTATTTTTTTAAATAAAAAAGCCTTGGACTAATATCCAAGGCCTTCAGTCATTAAATGCAGATTATTTCGATAGATTGTCTAAAAAATCTCTTTCTTCTTTAGATATAGAAGACAATCCATGCTTTGCTATCTTTTCCAATATCGCGTCTGTTTCAAGAACGACTGGAAGCGATTCTTTTAGAATCTCAATCTCAATCTCTCTTTGCTTAGCTGCTTCGATTGCGGCCAATTTAGAATCCATAGACGGAGTTCTAATATCATAACCTTCTGCAAGGAATGCTTTATAGTTGTTCAGAGCTGACGCCGTCTTTGGCATTTTTGGTGTTTTTATTGGTTTTAGTGCTTTTAGCTTTTCTTGGTCTGCCATAGATATGTTTGGGAATCTTGAGTTTATAACAAATTCGCCATCCATTAAAAAAGCTATTGGATTTTTGTCATGATGATTGATCCAATACAAAGAGACTTCTCCTTCTATTTTTGTCTCATAAAGACTCTCAAATCCTAAAAAATAAGTTTCACATATGGCAAACAGCTGTTGGGCGTTTATCCCTCTCAAATTGAGACAGATTATTTTATTGATGTTGATTCTCATATAGATTGTTTGTCTAAAAAATCTTTTTCTTCCTTGGTTATAGAAGATATTCCGTATTCTGAAATCTTCTCTAGTATAGCATCTACTTCGAAGATAACAGGAAGAGATTCTCTTAGTATCTGAATCTCGATTTCTCTTTGCTTGGCAGCTTCGATGGCAGCCAATTTAGAATCCATAGACAGAGTTCTGATGTCATATCCTTTTGCAAGAAACGCTTTGTAGTTGTTTAGAGCTGACGCGGTCTTTGGCATCTTTGGTGTTTTTATTGGTTTTAGTGCTTTTAGCTTTTCTTGGTCTGCGATTGATATGCTTGGAAAGTTCACCTCAAAGAAGCCGCTCGATATAACAGCAACCGGAGTTTTGTCATTAAGGTTAACCCAAGACATAGATATTATACCTCTCATTTTTATTCCATAAAGAATCTCGAATCCTAAAAAATAAGTTTCGCATATCGCAAACAGCTGCTGTGCGTTTAAAGTCTTCAAGTTGATGCAGATGATTTCGTCTATGTTGATTTTCATATAGATTGCTGTTTTGTTTTACAAATATAGCACATTTATTGCGTTCTGTCAAATTTTACAAGCATATATTTTAAAAAATAAATAGTAAAGCTGCAAAATTATGCGACTAAAATAGAGAATGTGTTTTTAATATATAAACAAAATACAAAAATAGCTAAATGAAATATCTTATCAAAAGAAATGACTTTTTGAGAGGCGCAAAAAGACTGGACGAAAAATCCGAGTTTTTGAGAGACGCCAAAATATCTGGAAATAGACTATACCAAGACCTGATAAAAGAAGCCGGAAACTCAGGACCAATGGAGAACGATATTGGATGGAACGACTCTTTGGTAGGAAGATTCATAAACCACCTAGTAAGAAAAGCCAAGGTCGCGAACAACCTTAGAAGGATAAAGCCATTGATAGTAAGGCTTGAAGGAGAATTCGATAGGATAGCTGCAGAAGGATTTGCGTACAAGTTGGACGACGAGCAGAAAAAACTATATCAAAAAACAATACTCTATAGCTTTTTCTATGAGCTAAAAGAAGCTGTAAAAAACGGGTCTGAAACAATAGCAATAATAAACCTTACCAAAAGTGCAATAGAAAACATAAAGGCCATAAAGGATGATATGCTTGATGACAGGACAAAAGAATTGCTGACAAAAGAACTTGAAATGTTTTTAAGCTTCTTGGATCAATTCGAGGAAGAAGAGGAAGAGGAAAGCAAATCTCCAGATGTCGAGACTATGATCGAAAACCTAAGAGCGCTTTACAATATATTGGCAAACTACAAAAAAGTAAATATTGTCAAAACCGAAAAAGAAGTGAAAGCCACAAATGCTTATATAACTAATGGTGGAGAGACTATAGAATCTATTCAAAAAGATAAGAACATAAACACAAAAAATCTTACTTTGGCAGAAATAGTCGCAAAAAACGAGAATCAGCCAGAAATAAAGGCTGCGTTTGACGACGCTGCAAAAAACAACATCGCCAAAGAAAAGGCAGTGCTGCCAGAGAAGCTTTCTCTAGTGCTAGAAAGCCTAGTGGCGGTAAACGAAAGCAACGATCCTAAAGAAAGGCATTTAAGCGAGGCGTTCGCAAAGCTTAAGTCTGCCATAGCAGCGCTAGTCGACACAAAAGACGGCAAGCTTCCAATAGACATAGAGTTTGTAGGAGAGCTGATAAAAAATCACAAAGAAGGCGAAAACGAAAAGCTTATAGTGGCTTTATACGACAACATAAACAGATATCTAGTCGGCGACAAAAAGCAGACTATTCAAGAAAAAGACCCATTGTATAAAGAATCATATGGATATCTAATGCCAATATCTCTAAAAAGCCCAAAAGGTGGAAAGATAGAAGTAGTAGCCGAAAAGATTGCGAGGTTCGCCAAAAGAGCGCTTCAGTTCGACGGAAAAGACCTTTATGACGGATTGAAAGAATTGAGAGATCCTCTTAAAAAATTCGTGGAAACGATGAAGGAATTGATGAAAAACCCGATCACAAACGTCAAGCCTGAGCTTCCAAAGAAAAACGAAGAGAATAGTTCTATGCTAAAATTCGACAGATTCATGTCTTACATAAAAGAAGCAGACGAGGCAGAAGCAAGCGATCCAAGGTCAGCAATGACTACAGCAGAAAAGATAGAAGACTACTTTGACAAAAAGTGCTTGACCGTGAAAGAATTCACTATGGAAAAGACAGAATTTGAAAAGGTAAGAACAAACTTCGAAAAAATAGAAAAAGACAAAGACGGGTTCGTCATAGACGGATACGATCCTTTGATCGAAATATTGAAATTGTTCAACAGAGCATACAAGCTTTATATGTCGCAATACATAAGCAAGAGAACAAACTTCAACCCAGAAGGCGGTATAGGAGTGAGCACTGCCGCGGAATACACTTCGTTTGGAGGCGGCGACAACAAAGGGCCTTATAGAAACAACAAGATATTCGACACATGGGAAAACGCGGTTCTCGACATAATGAAGAACAGAAAGTACCAGTTCATATTCGACAAGAAAACAAAGCTTAGAGTCGGCGACGAGATTAGACCAAACGGAGGAGCAAGCCTAAGAAAGTTCATGACAGACATGATGGACGGAGACGCGCTATACAAAAACGGAAATGGACAAGGAGCACAAGCAAAGCTATTGGACCAATACTTTGGATCGCCAGATGTCGAAGCTGCACAAAACATCCAAAAAAACGGAACCGACTTTGAAAACGACAACAAAGGAAACGCAGAAATATCCAAAGCGGTTCTTGAGAACGCCATCAAGGTAAAGTCTACAAAAGCAGAAAGCGCGCAAACCATAGGCGGAAGCAGCGCGAAAGAGCCGACAAAAAACGCAATATTGGCGATAAAGGGAAAAGATTCTAACGGAAAGAGCGCGATAAGGTATTTCTTTATAGCAGAAAAAGACACTAGAAACGTCTATATGCAATGCTCTGAAGGATTTGGAGACTTCAACGGATACATAAACAATATATCATATGGAGCCAAAGTGGAATTCCTAAACGGCGACCTTGACATACTAAGGACAAAAACAGAAAAAGTCTACTACACAAAGGTAGAGATCGCGAAATTTGAAGAGCTTCTGCTAAAAGGCGGCCAGATATCGATTGGAAGGCTTGACAACGAAGGAAAAGAAGGCACTGAAAATATAGCCATAGAAGCAGCGTATTGGATAACAAAGGAAAAAGACGGAAAGCAAATTGTTTTTGACCTAATACAGCCAATAAAAGGCGAAGACACGGCAAACGACGCCAAGAAAAAGCAGCTGAAAGCGGCGATAGAAAAGGAAAAAAACAATCCAGCCATCGTAAATCTTATCAACACAAGAAACAATGTTGTCATAAAAAGAGCTATCTAAAATGAAATACCTAAAGAATTTTAAACATTTCGAAAATTTAGAAGTCGATGTTACCGACGAGCCAGACGTAAAGCTTGCCAAGGAAGAGACAAACCAGCTGGAAAAGAGCATTAGAGACTTTCCTGCGGTCAAGTCCGAGCTCGACAGGGCTTTCATGAATCTAAAAAGCAACAAGGACAACGAGCTTTTGAACAAAAAGATAGACGAGATAAAGAAAAAGTTTCCAAGCAATCCGTTCATATCGCAATACACGCGAATGATGAACCTGCAAATGAGAATAAAATACATTCAAGACGAGCTGGTCAAATACAACGACGACCTTTACAAAAACGAGGAAGACCTAAAGCAGCTAGCGGCAGCAAAATCAGACACCACCGCAAAGACAAAGACCATAAACGACATAAAGTCCAACCAAACGATAAAGACACAAGAAGTCGCGAAGCTTAAAAAAGACCTAGCGGAGGCAGAAGCCGAACAAAAAAAGAAAATGGAGGAAATAAAAAAAAAGATGCAAGATTCTTCTAAAAAAATAACTTCCTTTTAGAAAAAAGAGAAAAATATCGCTTTTTACATTTTATATATACTCTAACTATAAAAAATTAAACTAAAAAATATGGCAATTCAAATTGGAAAATACAAAAGACCAGGGATCTTCTTAGAAGAATTCGATAACTCCATTATCGCTACTCCAGTTGTTGAAGGACTTACGAACTTGGTGATAGGCGTGTCTAAAAAAGGACCGGTTAACACACCTATAAGAGTAACAAACACAAACGACCTAGAAGCAATATTCGGTCAATTGGATAGAGGGTTAGAAAGAAAAGGTTCTTTCTTTCACAGGACCGTTTCTAAGATGTTAGAAACAGCGCCAGTTTTCGCAGTAAACCTATTGATTACCGACGACAACCTAGATACTATCGAGTACAAGTCTTTGTCTACTTCGGCAGACTATGCGAACGACATTGAAAGAACTGGTCCTTACAGAAGATTCTTCGACACGACCGGATTCTGGAAAAGAGATACCGAGTCTTTCATCAATCTAACAAAGACAAACACTGGATACTCTGACAGAGCGTTCAGCTTGACAAACCTATCTGACAAATTCGTTACTGTTTTCGTATTCAAGTCAGCAATGACTGGATTTGACAGAACTCTTATCGAGTGGTACGGATCTGCAGAAAAAATGCCTTCTTATGTTGGCGTGAACGACTACGCGTCTGACTATATGGTAGACGTTGTCGTAGTAGCAGGAGACTGGTCAAACTATAGCGACCTTGCAGTAGACGCAAGATGGAGCGCGTATTTCAACGCGACTGGTCTTAGAAAAGACAAAGTAAGAGAATTCGCTAACGACAGAAACATAACGCTTCTTTCATACTACGAAGGCCTTTCTTTGATTCCATATTTCAGAGACGAGAACGGAAGAAACATCTTCATCGAAACAGTAATCAACAGAGACACTGACAGAACTGGAGTATTCTGCGCTTTCAACAGCGACTTGGTAGAAACAGACTTCTTCAATGGAAAGCTTGACTTGATCGGACACACGATTGCAGGAAAAAACGAGACTAACATCGACTTTCTTTCTTACCAAGACGTGATTTCAGAAGAAGTAGAAATTATCGCGACTCCTTTGGATTTACCAGGAAACGTTACTGCTTTATTAGGCGGATCTGCTTCTTGGGCATATAATTCTGATCCATTTTATTCGAGCCATGCATACGTAACTCCTAAGGAAGCAGGCTATGTCGAAAACGGAGACAACAGGACAGCATACTTCGCAGAGGGATATGTCTATAACGTAGAAAGATCTGCGGCATTCGCATCAAGCACTCAATCGATAGTGGCGACTTACTCTCTTATAGATGGCGATATTGCGGCATTCGTAGTAGTTGGTGACAAGCAAGTCCCTGTTTCAGGAACGGCATCGCTAAGCATCTTGGCAAGCAACTATGTAAACAGCTCTGCTACCGCGTCTTATTCGTCTGCGTTCGTTGTAGACTCTACTGGAAATTTCAAGGTAGTAAACAGCACAACCTCGGCAAACCCAGCAGTTGCTTCTACAGACACCGTATTGGCGTTCGTTACTTTCGACGTAAAAGACCAGCAGATATCAGGAACTCCTTCATGGACAGACATAAGCCTTGAAAATGGAGGATTCAAAAACTTCGAGTTTGGACCAGCAGCAGACTATTATGTAGAAGCAGTAGCAGGAGCTACAGGATCTATAAAAGTATCTTTCCCTGGAACAGATTCAGCATTAAGCACAAAAGATTATGCGAAATACAGAAACTTAAAAATGTTCAACAGACTTGTTGACTTGATAGACAGCCCTAACAAAGGACAAATGGCAATGTTGAAAAGCTATAGCGCTAACAATGGAGACAAAATCAGCCTAGCAGACGTTTCGATATCTAATATCGTTACTTCTTCTACTCAAAACAAATCTTTTGAGCTTAAGCTTCCATTCAACACATCAGACATATCTGACATACTAGGAGGATTCTTGGTGTTCTATACAGTAGACAACGAGTTTATACTAGGATCAAAAGGAGTTAAGACGCAAGTCGAAGTAGCATCTGCAGATTTTGGAGTCGCAGCGAAATACTCTAAGCTTTACACAAGATACTATGATGGCGTTGTAAACACAGGAGACTTCTTCTACGCGAACAAAACTCCTCAAGCAATCTTAGAAAAGGCAAACGCGGTTCCTTACGTTGCAGGCGCAGAATACATAACAGATGTTTACTTCTTCAACGGAGAATCTCCAGTTACGGTATTTGGATTGACTGCTGGACTAAACGTAGGACCTACTTCGTCTGCTGCAGGATACGACTATATTGCCTTCAACTCTATCGAAAATATAGATTTGGCAGTAAACGACATAATATCTATACACGGGGCTTTGACAAACACAGGAACTTTCACAATAGTTTCAGATAACCTATTCTCTACCATAGACAACGGAGCTGGGATATTCACTCAAGTATACAAAGTAACAGAAAACACTTCATACGAAAGAGTTCAAAACGTTTCTATAATAGAAGACTTCAACACAAAGCACTTCCTTAAAATGTACGTAGAATCAGACGTTCTTAATGCATACTTTATGGACGAAGCATTTTCTGCATACGAAGAAGTAAACACAAACACTGCAGGAACTATCGAGATAAAGTCTGCAATGACAAACTACAAGCAATCTCTAGAGATTGAAGTTCCAACAGGATACGTTCAAATACCTAACAAAGTTCTTGTAAACGGAGCTAGATATACTGAAGTAAAAGTAGGAGACTTCTTAGAAGCGTTCTATGACGCAGACGCTCTAAGCGCTGGACAATATCCAAGAAAGCTTACAAGAGTAGTTTCTAAAAGGCAATATGCTGGAAACGCAGACTTAGTAGAGATCACTTGCGACGCTAGAATCAAAGTAACAGCATTTGGATCAGACTTACAAACAATGAGATACAAAACTGTTGACAACTACGCGTCTACTTACAAAGCAATCTCTCTTAAAGGATTCAGAGTAAGAGAAGCATCTTTGCCTGATGGAACAGAAGCTAGACAAAACGCAGTATTGAACCTTGTCACAAAAGGAACTCCATTGTTCAAAGCATTGACAAACAAAGAAGCAATCGACTTCAGATACTTGGTTGACTCGTTTGGACTAGGATTGACAGAAAAATCTAAGCAACAACTAGTAGACATCTGCGGAGACAGGCTAGACGCGTTCGGATTCTTGAACATGCCTTCTATGAAGTCTTTCAAAAACTCTAGCTCGCCTTCTTTCGTAAACGCAGAAGGAGTTCTTCAAGCAGAATTCATAGCAAAAGGAGGAGATCCTGAAAGCAGCCCAGCATTCCTTTACTCGTTCGGAGAAGGAGCAGGAACTACTTGCACAGGATATTTCATGCCTTACCTGACAGTAAACGACAACGGAAGGCCATTAGAAATGCCACCAGCGGCTCACGCAGCAACAACATACATGAGAAAGCATATCTCAAATGTTGGATCTATAACACCTTGGACAATCGCAGCAGGCGTTACCAACGGTAGAATCACGAACATCGCTGGGCTAGAAATAGACCTTACGCCAACTGATATTGAATGGCTAAACGGCGCGCAAATCAACCCTATCGTGTTCAAAAGAAACAGAGGAAACGTAATCGAGACTGAAAACACTGCACAAGTGCTTTACAAATCAGCTCTTTCTTACATACACGTCAGAGAGGTTCTTATCGAGCTTGAAAGAGAATTGTCAAGAATGCTTTTAGACTTCCAATGGAGATACAACACACCAGACGTAAGATCTGAGATCAAGCTTAGAGCTGACGTAATCTGCGAAACATACGTAAGCAAAAACGGATTGTACAACTACTTCAACAAAATGGACGAAGAAAACAACACGGCAGATATCATCGACAACCAAATCGGAGTTCTTGATACTTATGTAGAACCTATTAAGGGTATGGGAATAATCGTTAACAACGTAACCATATTAAGAACAGGAGCTATATCTGCAGGCGGATTCGCATAATACAATATAAAAATCAAAAAACCCTCAAATTTTTATTTGAGGGTTTTTTTTTGCATAAACAAAGATAGGTGTGTTTAATATATATGCTAAACAGTATGTATTATGGATTTAAAAATATTCGATTCTCTAGATTCATCGGGCCGAATGTATAAAGACTCGTTTGTTTCCAAGAATCACAAGGAAGAGTACGACTATATAATAAGCTATTGCGAGGATTTAGAATTGCAAAACATTACATTCAAGGAAAAAGCATATCTGACCATAAACGGTTTAGACAATACTCCATCTTGCAAAAATTCAAGCTGCGAAAACAAAGTAAAATTTAAAAACTCAACGATAGGATACCTAGAATATTGCAGTAGAAAGTGCGTATCTTCGGATCCAAACGTCATCAAAGAAAAAGAAAGAAAGTCTTTGGAGAAATTTGGAACAAAATCGCCGTCGCAATCAAAGGCAGTCAAGGAAAAAACAACCAAGACCAACTTGGAGAGATATGGACACAGCTCGGCGATGTGCCTTTTAGAAACGCAAGAAAAATCGAAAAACACATTGCGAAAAAACTATGGCGTCGAAAATCCAAGCCAATCCAGCGATATTCTCTCTAGAAGAATACAATCGTTCAAGCAGAGCAATTACAAAGAAACGTATAAAAACACTTCGATAGAAAAATATGGAGTAGAGCATCCTTGGAAAGACAAAGCAATACACAAAAAGACGATAGACTTTTTTTACTTGTCCTATAGGAATAGAATAGACCGCAAGATCGATCCCAATAAATTTAAGTTTATAGACTTTCAGAAAGGAATATCGACAAGCTTGCTGTTCAAATGCCATGAATGCTGCAAAAATTTTGACATATTGGCTTATCAGTTCTATTATAGGACGAACAGCAACATAAGCATATGCACCAATTGCTTTCCAATATCAGAAAACGCGTCTATATCGCAAATAGAGCTTTATAATTTTATCGTAGAAAACTATAGCGGAGAAGTCATATTAGACTGCAAAAGCATAATCGCGCCATATGAAGTAGACATCTATCTACCTGAGCTAAAGCTAGGATTTGAATTCAACGGAGTTTGGTGGCATTCAGAAAAGTTCAAAGGAGAAAACTACCACTTAAAAAAATACGAGCTTTCGATTTTAAGCGATTTTAATTTAGTCACGATCTGGGAAGACGATTGGGTAACAAAAAGAGAGATATGCGAATCATTTATTCTAAACAAGCTAGAAAAGACCAAAAATAGAATATACGCGAGAAAATGCCATATCAGAGAAATATCATACAATGAATCCAAAGATTTCTTAGACAGAAGCCACTTGCAGGGAGACTGCAAGTCATCTATAAGAATCGGTCTTTTTAAAAACGAAGAATTGGTAACGCTGATGACATTTTCAAAGCTGAGACTTCCATTGCAGAAAAAAGAAAGTAATAGAAAAAAAGAAAAATACTATGAATTGACCAGGTTTTGCAATGCCAAAAACACGAGCGTTGTTGGCGGTGCTTCAAAGTTGATGAAATATTTTTTAGAAAAATACGAGCCGATTCAAGTCGAGACATATTCAGACAACCTAATATCCAATGGAAATCTATATAAAACCTTAGGCTTTTCATATTCACACACGTCAAAGCCTGGATATTGGTATGTAGTCGATGGCATAAGAGAGCATAGGTTCAATTGGAGAAAGCAAAGATTGATAAAAATGGGCTATGATATCGACAAGACAGAAGAAGAAATAATGGCTGAGCTAGGATACTATCGAATCTACAACGGAGGCAATAAAAAATGGATTTATAATTAGAGCAAACTTTATAAGTTTATGACAGTATAAGGAAGGATATCATATCTAATATATATCCTAAAAAATAACAAAAAAATTATGTCTAAAGAACAAGAAATGAGTGAAGAGGACTACCTAAAAAGACATCTACAAGAGCAAGATGCCGGTAAGAATCCTAACAACTTCAATGACAATACTACAGCACAAAAGCCAGTCGTAGAAAGCAGCAGAGTAAGCGACTTGCAATACTTTAATTTCGACATCAGGGAATTGCCATGCGGACAATTCTATCCGAACGGAACGCTTTTCATGGTAAGGCCAGCGCAGGTAAGAGAGATACAATCATACTCTATGGTAGACGACAACAACTTCTACGACATAGTAGAAAAGATGAACGACATGCTTCAAGCTTGCGTGAGAGTAAAATACTCAGACGGAAAAATAGGATCGTATCTTGACGTAAAAGACCAAGACAGGCTATTCTTGGTATTCCTTATCAGAGAGCTTACTTTTCAAGCGGGAAATTCATTGTCGGTAAACGCCAAATGCGGATGCGGAGAGGAAACTTCAATCGAGCTAAAGAAAGAAAGCTTCGTGTTTCATGAAATAGACGAAAAGCTTGAGAAATTCTACAGCAGAAATTCAGGATCGTATAACTTCAAAACAGTAAACGGAAAGTCTTTTGAGCTTACTCCGCCTAATATCGGACTTCAAAAGGCGTTTACAGAATACATCATGAAAGAGAACAACGAAAAAAGAAATCCAAACTTGGCGTTCTTGAAGATTATTCCGTTCATGATGGCTGGAAGAACTTCTATAACATACGAAGGAATCAAAACAAAAGTAAAAGATTTTGAAGAAATGGACGATATTTCTTTCCAATTTTTGAACGCCGCAGTCGGTAAGATGACATTCGGAATCAAAGAGCTAAAAAAAGTTTGTGCGTGTGGCGAGGAGGTCCGCACGGACATGCAGTTTCCCAACGGAGCCTCAAGTATTTTCGTTGTTCATGATGCCTTTGAAGCATATATTAAAGAATAAGCTTATGCTTCAAAAGCACTTCCATACGCAGGAAGTCTCTATGGACGAATGGCCGTTTTGGCTTTTCGAGGAAAACATAAAGATAGTGAACGAAATCGTTGACGAAGAAGACAAGCAAAGAAAGAAAGACGAAGAAGGACAACAAAAAGGAATGCCAGACACGAGCTCAATGATGAAGAACGCGTCGAATATGTCAAACATAAGCATGCCAAAATTCTAAAAAAAAACTCTCTAAGATTTTAGAGAGTTTTTTCGTTTAGCAATAATTCAAATTTCATTTTCCCACAATCATATACTTTATATATATTGTTGTCAAGCATATAAGCGCTTTCGGTAATGCCATTGCCTAATTTTAATATAGATTTGGTATAATTTTGCTTATGTCGTCTGATGCCAGCAACAATATATTTATAGTCAGGTGGAGTCTCGCTAACACATTTGAAGTTCAAAGTATAATAAAGCGATCCTATGCTCCAATCCTTATCGGCATAGCTTATTATTCGATTTGGACTATGCTCTTTTATAAAATAATTTAATAATTTAGAAGCACCGCCAACTATATTAGTATTTAAAAGATTGCAAAACCTGCTCAGATTCCAATCGTCATTATTCATTTTCTTACGGCCTTCAGACTTATTAAATGTCATAATCGATACCAGATTTCCTTCATAATACAAGCCAATTTTCTTAATGCTTCTATCATTTCCCTGTATATGATTGGCATCCAAAAAGCTTGATGCCAATTTATTGTCGAATATTTCCATGGCCACGCATTTCCTGGCATATATTCTATTGTGATTCAGCGATAGAATATTTCTGATCTGACTTTCTAAAATGGATCGATTGATTGACCAATCATCTTCCCATATGTGTATTATGCGAATTTCTTTTTCCTTAAAGAAATTGGTCTTGCTCAAATGATAGTTTTTTTCTTTGAATTTATTAGAATGGTAGTATAAGCCATTGAACTCAAAGCCAATGCTTAATTCTGGCAAATAGATGTCTATTTCAAAGCCATCTCTATATGACTGCACTATTTCTCCGTCATAATTTGATTTTATAAAATCAAATAGCTCATTCTCTTTTATAGATCTGCTATCGCCAATTGGATTGCATATCGTGCATAGAGGAATGTTGTTGACAATCCTGCCATAATAATTAACGGTAGTTATTTTAAAGTCATGTCCTTTTTCACACTTAAACAGGTTTAGTCTATCTTCATAGCTGACATAATTTTCGTCGTTGCACAATTTAAAGCGCTCTCTGTATAGAATTGATTTATATATGTGGTCAGAGCCATATTTTTCCAAACAAGTTTTTCTAAAGCGACTTTTAAATTCTTCAGTTTTGACATAGCTGTCGACTCCGTATTTATCTAGGCAAGTTTTTTTGGACTTATCTACATATTCGCTTGTTTTTGTATAGCTGTCGACGCCATATCTAGTCATGTATGTTTTTTTGCTTTTGGATACATAGTCGTCGGTTTTTGAATAATTGTCAACTCCATATCTATCTATAGAAGTTTCTTTAACTTTTTTAACATAGTCGTCGGTTTTTGAATAGTGGTCGACGCCATACTTTTCAATAAGCGTTTTTTTGGCACTCTCTCTCAGAGAATCGCTATTGGCAGAGCATTTGTTAGAACAATACGTCTTATAGCCGTCTCTCCAATTCATTTTAGGAGAAACTTTGTTTTTATTACACTCTTTGCAATAGATATAATTGTCTTCGCCATTTACCCAATGCCAAATTCTTTGCTTAAAAGCCAAGTCTAACTTTTTGGTATAGCCTATAATATCATTGTATAAGTCTAAATTATACTTGATAAAGTACTTTTCTCTTAATTTATTAGGAGATCCGCCAATGAAATCATCTATCGCTTTGGTCTTTTTTGACACAGACATCTAAAAATTCTTTTAATTTTATCTCTAATTGCTTTTCAGCCCAAGTATTCAATTTCAAGCCGTTGTCATTGCAGTATTTTTTTATATCATAATGCAATTTGTCGCTTATCTTCAATGTCTTCATTTTTTGTTTTCTACTTTTTTCTACTTTTTATATATAAAAAATCCCCAAATGTTGGGGATTTTTTTACATATATTAATATCCTGAAATAAGAGGAGGGCTGATAGAGAATCCTGAATCGATATACTCGTCGATGAAGTAGTCGTATGTAAAGTCACCTTGAACGTTTTCGATTATACCTGGAGTTGCCCAATCAAGCTCATAACCGGCAAGCTTTGTCAATTGACAGTTTTGGAAAGTAACTCTTCTCAAAACAACTCCTTTTTTGTCGTGCTGGTTTACGATGATAGTTCCAATCATGTCGCTCTTGTAGTGAAGAGATCCGTTTTGAGAGTTGAACATCAAGTCATACCAAGCTTTTAGAGTATTCCAAACCTCCATAGACCCGTTGTTGTTGACGTTTACCTGAAAAGGAATCGCCAAAGTTCCGTGAGTCTTTGAAGGAGACGTATAGAACGCTCTGGTAGAGTATTTGAATCTCTGAACTTTCTCTGCAACGTCAAATTCTGTTAAATTTGCTAAGCTTATTTTAGTAGCGTTCTCCAAAAGCAAAAGCGCGTCTCTTTTTTGCGCCTGCAAGATAACTGGAAGAACAAAAGTCACCTCAAAGAGGTTAGTGTATACTACTTCGTCTGGAAGCGTTCCAGGTCCACCTGGCGATCCAACATTGGAAATCTGCGTGTAGTGTGGTAATGGCATATTTTTTTATTTATTTTTTGTGTAATCGCTGTGCAATTATAATGTATATATTAATATTTTTTTGCCTTCTGTTTTTTAAGGACCTAACTATAATGTATATATTATTATAAAAAAGCGATTTTTTTTCTTTTTTCAAAACGCAGAGTATCAACAAAAGACGCGGCCTCGATATTTGCTTATTTTTTGCGGATATTCATAACTATGCCGATGTTTTTTTATATAATACTATATCAAAAAACAATCTTGCACATGAGTAAAAAAATATTTTTAATTGGCGACACCCACATTGGCTTAGGCTATCCAAACACAACCGACAAATGGCACAAGATACACATAGAATACTTTAGAGACTTCCTAATACCTCTTTTAAGACGAGAAGTAAGAGAAGGCGACATAATCGTTCACTTAGGCGATCTTTTTGACAACAGAAACATAATACCGATCAATCTATTGAATTATGGAATGGACATTGTCGAGGAAATATCGCAAATCGCGCCGCTGCATATAATAATAGGAAACCATGACCTGTATTCAAAAAGCGCGTCTGAAATAAATTCTATAAGGCCGTTCAAATACATACCAAACGTCAAAATATACGATTCTCCAAAAGTATTAAAATTCAACAATTTGGATATTTTGATGATGCCATATATAGAAAAAAGGCTAGACCAGATAAAAGTAATAGAAGAAAACAAAAATTGCGACTATCTGTTTTGCCACTCTGACCTAAATGGATGCAAAATGCACTTAAGCTCGGCCGCACATAGAAACAGCGACAAGATAGACATTGAAAATTTCAAATCTTTCAAAAAAGTTAGATCGGGCCATATTCACTTAGTACAATCCAATAACGCGTTTACGTTCGTCGGATCAATTTTCCAAATGGACAGAAACGACACTGGCGACCAAAAAGGAATATTCGTAATAGACACCGAAGACGATAGTGAAGAGTTCTTTCCTAACAAGGTATCACCTGTATTCAGAAAGTTCAGAGTCATTGCTGAAGAAGACATAGACAAGCTAGACGAGATTAAAGACACTAAGGACTACATAGATTTAGCCATATCGAACAATCTGCTCATCAACAACAGAAAGCTTCGCAGGAAGCTCGAAATGATGCTGGAGAAAGGCAATTTTGCTTCTGTTGAGTATATAGACGACATAGTTCAGAAGAACGAAGACGGAGAAGATGTTGTCTCAGAGGCAGTCGAAATAGACGAGGAATCTATGGACATCTCGATAAAGCTTGAATACGAAACCTACATCAGAGAGTATATCGAAAGGCAGAAATACGAAAACTCAGACTTCAAAGACGGAATGCTAGGCGAGTATGACGAAGTAATAAGGATCTACAACGAGAACTATAAGTCAAAGATTGACTAAAAGAAAACCACTCATTAGAGTGGTTTTTTTATTACTTTATTTATATGGAAGTATCATATACCAACCCACGCTTTAATTTTATCAATTAATTCAGAAACAGCAACTGCTCTATGAGCACCATCTATTATTCTATACTCATCATCAACAACGATTGGTGGATAATCACCAGTCTTCTCTATAGTAGTTTTATAATCAGATACACTATCATCATCAATAGAAAACTCTTCTAAATCTATATCCGATAAAGATAACTCAACAAGTTTGTATCTTTCAAATTCCTCTATTCGGTCACCTAGATCACCATCTATAAAAGCACCCTCATAATCATCATGTAAGTATTGAACATAATTATAGATATATTCTTCAGAAAGAACATCACCAATTTTAGCATTATACCAACATTCGTCTAAATGTGCTCTACTTTTTAGTCTATCATTAGCCTCAAATATTTTATATGTTTTTATATGTATCATAATACTATTTTTTTTATAATGTATATATTATATTTAAAAAAAAGCAAAAAACGATTTTGCTAATAATTTTATCGTATAAACATCTTTCTATATTCTTCTGGAGCGGAATTCAAGTCCAGTATTCTAGCCTTTATAGTTGGAATATTATTCTGAATAGACTTGATTGCTCTATGCTGGCCATCCAAAACGCTATAAAAATTTCCGTTAAACTTTGAAACGATTATCGGAAAGTCCAAATCGGCGCTTTCTACTCTATTTGGATCCCTATCGGTTTTTATCAAAATATCTTCGATCGATTCTACATTGATTTCTTCAACAGGGACTCTATTCTCATCCAAGTATACATTTATATCGCATAAAGTTATAGTAACTTTCTTACCGTCGATATCGGCAGTCCAAGACGTATCAGCGCCCGTATTTGCATCAAAAGGAATATCGCTGCCTGGAAGGTTTTCTTCCTCATCAAAATTTTCGTATAGCTTTAGGTATTTCATAGCTTTTTTAGTTTTATTTTCAAGTCTCCTGTTCCTTTTATCAGGCGATGATAGACGCCTATCGGTATAAAAACTTCGCCTTCTATCTTCTTTGGCAGCTCGTTGTCTAGCTGGACCATCCAATCGGTTTCGCCTATAGATTCGACTATTCGATCTTCTCTGTCGCGATGCCACATGAATTCTCCAGAATCGGTGTCTTGGCTAAACTCTCTGACAAACGTGCCATTGCCTATTTTAGTCTCTTTATATGGAAGCGTCATATAATTTTATTAAAACTTTCAATTGAAGACTCGTCGAATATTGCAACATTTTTAGATCCTCTTTCTACCACATAGAAGCCATCATATTCTTTAGACTTTATTTGATTGACAATTGCATCGCACTCAACAACTCTCCATGCCCCATTCTTTATTCGCCAAAGATAATGATAAACGCTTTGGTCTTCGTTTTCTATATCAAACTCTTCATTTGTATCAGGGTTATATCCTCTCATACCATTGCCGATTTTGACAAATTTAGTGCCATTGGTCTCATCGACATATTTATCGTCTATAAGCCTTTTTATTATTGAAGCCAAATTCAGCTCTTTCATCGCCTTGCCATCCATTGGATTGCACAATTTAATATTGGATTTTAATTTAACTTCAAAAACAGAAGCATTTGGGAAATCATCTTTCTCGTCGATTGATGCAAAGTTTTTTGCAAAATCTAGATTGCTTGTTAAAAATATAGCACCAGCGAATCTTTTCTTTTCTGGCGGGAAATCTCCTTTTCTATTGCCATGATATAGCTTGTCACCAAGCATAGACTCAAAAACTCTATACTCTTTTAAATATCTCATTTTTATAATTATTTTTATAAACAGATTACCAGTAGCCGGGATAGGTTTTTCCTCCCCAAAGATGTCCATATTTCGTCAGACGACATGCCCAGTACCCAGCAGTAGTCTTGTCTTTCTTAGTATCACAGTTATGCCTAGCAGCAAAGTTCTTTCTAGCCTTAGGATCGCTTACTTTTGCGGTCAATCCGCCATGAACGTCGCCAAACGCGATCTTCTTGACCTTTCCTGTCTTAGGATTCTTGACGTAAACGTGATACTTTTTTCTCCCACCACGCTTAGGCTTGTTAAGCTCTACTTCTCTGCCTTGATATTCCGCTTCGTTCAATTCTTCTTCTGCTTCCATTGGAATATCCAACGCGACTCTGATTCCATTAAAAGTGCCAAAGCTGCCAATATCAGTAGTTTCGTATAGCTCTTTGTCAACGCCGTTAAGCTCTAAAACGCCTTCGTCAAAAAGATTTCTGGCTTCTTCCAATACAGAAAAGAACTTATCAGAACCAGGCCTAAAAACGTTTTCTGTGATTGGCATTGAATTCGACAAATGATATTTTAGGCTTTCTGAAAAATCTGAAAATTGCTTTAGATGCTTCATGATTACATGATTGTTTTTAAGAAGTCTTCAAAGCCAATAACTTTTTCAGCATCTTCAACAGAAGAACATTCACAAGGCGAGCAATCGCACCCAGAACAGCAAGATTCCGAATCACATTCACAAGGATCACAATCACATCCAGAACAGCATTCTGCATCTAAAAAATCTTCTTCAGGCTCTACCTCGTCAACAGATATAGAAATATTAAAATCCTCGAATTTTTTGATAGAATTCTTCAATCCTGGAGTAGTAACCTGTATTTCTTTTTTAAGAGCCTTTTCTTTGTTCTTGTCAATAGGTTCTAATTCTGATCTAAAGCCAAGAGTATCTGTATCTTCTTCGCTTTCAAAAGATCCTATGTCGAATCCAACTTCAAGGTCTTTTTGTGTCTTTGGCTTTTCTTCTTTTAAGAATTTTTCCATTTTGTCTATTTTGGCCATGTTTTTATTTAATATTTTTATACTCTATATATTATTATCAAGAACTACATTTTTAATATATAAAAAAAAGTATATAATATAAATGTCTAACCATAAAAGCTTAGTTTTCTTCAACAAAGAAGGCGATTACCTAAACACAAAATACAACAACGCAACAGATAGATTTGAGGGAGACTTGCTTTTCCACCAAAGCTCTTCCGATACGTACAAGACAATCGGGCTATATGCTATGGAATATCTTCCAGCCTTCGAATTCTCGTCTGTTATCGAGCCTTGCAAGACAATATATCCTGTCGTCACCGAAGGACAAGGAATTTCGGTAGGAGGAACCGTTTCTTTGACCGAAGACTATGGCGCGTTCAACGATTTTGAAGATTTTGCAGGAAGCTTTAGGGCGTTTAGAGATAGTATACTAAGCGCGACAAGAGACAATTCGATAGATTCTTATATCGCAAGCAACTTGACCATAGAAGAACTTTCTTGTGGAAGGATAATAAAATTCAACGACTACCCAGACTACTACTTTTTAGAGAACGCTTCAGGATACTGCGATATGTACTATACATATATACTTCCCCCATACAACGATCCAAACAACTACGCCATAACAAAGAACAATTCACTAGAAATGAAGAAGTTCATACAGGATTGGATCGATACCTATAACTCAGGAGTCATATCGTCTAGCTACCCAAAGACATATCTGATGAAAAACAATTTCGCAGCAAGCGGAACAGACTTGACACTAAGCAAGTTTCAGATATTCAACGAATGGGGAATGCACTTCTATGGTGCGAGGCTAGGAACCTTTATTATGGATTCCATAGAGCCAGTGAACAACGATCCAACATTCTACTCAAAATGGATATACGGAACAGACTTCGAAAGAATCTTTCCTATAGGAACGTTCGTGATGTTTGGATCGGAATTCTTAGAGTTTCAAGACACCAAAAAAACATACGCCGTAATAGGTTCCAAAAAAGGCGCTATAATGGTGCTGTCAGACGTAGACAACGCGACTTTCGAGTCGATGTACTACCCAGACTACGCGAACGGATCGATAAGCAACATAGCGATAAGAGGCGGAAACCTTCTAGGAGTCTACAACTACATAGGATCAGACTACAAAAACAACCTATCTGCATGGAACGAGCAAAGCTTCTACGAAAGATACTACGCAGGCAAAAAGCTAAACGTGGTAAACAGCGAGAAGAACGACGGAGTATACACGGTAAAAGAAAGCGAAATAGCAGACGCGACGCATTTTGAATACTACGTGAAAAGCGTGCCTACAGACAAGACACTAGTCATAGAGCTTATGTCGAAGACAGACGTTCCAAAGATATACGACGGCGGAATATCTATCGCGAGCGGAAAGATAACATTCAAAAGCCCAAGCAGGTTTCCAAAGATACTAAAGCCTGGAAGAGAATTCAAGATAGTAGGGTCCAGCATAAACTCAAACTTCTTGACAGTATCCTATATTCCTAGCTTCGCGAACATATCAGAATTGGTGGCATACGCAGAAGGCGCGCAGGTGCTTTACAACAACAAGATATACCAATGCATAAGCGCATACACGCAAGACTATTCTAGCGAAGCAACAAAGAACATAACGCCAGCAAGCTCTCCAGAGAATTGGGGAAGGCCTACCTATATTTCGGTAGACCAAAGCGTAACAGACGAAACAATAAACAGCTGCCAGATCTATCTAACAACAGACAAGCTATACTTCGAGCAAGGCTACACGCAAAGCAGCTCGGTTACCTTGGCTATGGCCGCAGAAAGATACAAAGACGACTTCGCCTCGCTAAACATAGACCTATACATGCAAAAAGGCGCGCTAAAGGCAGACCTAAAGTATCCAAGCAAATACGCAGAAGTAAGCTTCTACCAGACAGAGACAACAAGCGCATGCTTGGCAAGCCTTGGAGAAAGAGAGCCTTTCATGATAAAGAAAGCCATCGAGCTCTTTAGGAAATCGCCTGATCTTTCTTCGACAAGCGACCTTTCGTCAGTAGAATACTCGCAGCTATACGCGCTATACGACACAGAAACAGCAAATTGCCAAGCTTGCTCAATAGGCGCAAGCATACAGACCAACGAAAGGCTTGTAGAAGTAAAAGAGCAATTCTCTCAAGAGCTTAACTACGACTATTCAGAAAACTACAAATACAACATAGTCTTCACCGACATAGACGATTTCGGAATAAAGATTATAATCAACAAGCAGGTATACGAAGAAGAAACCAGCTGGATATATTCAGACGCGACGCCAGACATGCAAAGAAGCATCGACAGCACGCTAAGAAACTGGCTAACCAGGAACTTCATAAGGCTTAGATCTTTAGGAATCACAGCAGAGCTAGAGTACTTAGGAAGCTATGTCTCGCCATTCTACAACGCGATTGTCCTAAGATCCGAATATCCAAACATACCAATAGAAATAAACAGAATAGATGTAGGAGAAACTGCAGACTACCATATAGAGCACTCTAGAGTGCTGTTCAACGAAATAGGCGGAAATCTGTCAATCACGATAAACAGCAGACCATACGAGATGCCAACAATATACGGAACTTTCCTAGACAACACAGGAGCAACCGTTTCGTCGACCGCCTCAACAGCGACAGCAAAGCTTGCAGACATACCAAAAACATTGTCGGCATGGACTGAAGAGCACGCGCCTGTATTGGAAACATACGGAATAATAGCAAAAAGCTTCAACAACCTATTGAAGTTCGACATCAAAAGAACCGATAGAAGACTAGACTATACGATAAAAACCGGAAAGCTGATGCTTCCAGGACAGACAGACTATATAATAACAGAAAAGATAAAAGGAAACAAAGGAACAATCGTTACCGGAAACGAAGCAAAGCTTGTAAAAGAAGACGCGACCACATCATTCGAAGGAGCCGGATTCGGAACTGGGCGAATAGTAAGCATAAACAGCACGCCTCATCCTTTACAAGACATAAAATACAACATTCTTAGCGTAGATCCAAAAACGATGAGCTTTGACTATCAAGGACCATTTTGGGGGCTGGAAAGCACTCCCTGCAAATCTTCAGGATTCGTAACGCTGGCGTTCAACATAGGATTTGGACAGACGACTTGCGAGCCGGCAGCAGGCGCAGGATTGACAGGACAAGGCGGACCGTTCAACGTAATGCAATACAACCAAGACATGTTTGCAGCAAGCTATACGCAAAACACCTACGAAAGCATAGACTATAGCCTAAGCGGACAACCAGGAGCAGCTAATTTGGTAGACATGAAATACATACAGCTAGCAAACTCTGTATTTGTTCTAGGAGACAATCTAATCTCGATGGACGCATACACAGGAGCATACCTGTCGACGATATACCTTTCAGGAAACGCAGACAGCATAGAAATGGAGTTCAACACGTTCAACAGCTATCTATACTGCCTTTCAAAAACAAAGATATGGATCGTCGATCCAGTTATCGGATCGCTGATAACTTCTATAAGCCTTACCAGCACAGCTGCAGACATGCTTATAAACACAGACAACGGAGATATCTACGTAACATACGAAGACAGCCCTACAATAACCATATTCGACTATACAAACGCGCTTGTGTCGAATTTGTCGACGCCTTCTGGAATCGACACGAGAACAGGAAAGATGGCTTACAACGAGTTCGAAAAAGACATATACATAACCACTGACGCAGAGATTCTTCTAAGAATAAACGGAGCGACGAGAGACATACAAGCATTCTACGCTATACCAGGGCTAACGCAGTCTTCTATATTCTACGAGCCAGCAAAGGAATCGATATACGTCTACGCACAAAGCCAGCTATGGAGAATAGACAACGGCGCGACTGCTTCGATTCCAGGAATGACCATGAGCGAGTTCGTGGACGCGATATACAACAACTTGACAGGAGAGATGAACATATCTGACAAAACCTTTAGGTTCAGATCTCTAAACCTGACAGACAACTCTATAAACATCGACAGAAATCCCGGAATATACGGAAGGATGGCTCTGAACCAATATGATGGGGCGGTATACCTAGCGTCGGATATTTCCAAAAAAGTCTGCGTGATAGACTCCGCGAACGGCGCGGTAGTGCATACAGAAACCACTGACGAGATAAACAAAAGGATAATATACAACCCAGAAGACAAATCTATATGGCTTCTTCAACCGTCTGCTTCCAACGTATTCGTGATAAGACCGACGGTCAACAGCACCATAGAAATAATAGCGGCAACTGGTAGCTTGATAGAGGAATCACAATTCGGAACTCTAGACCCAAACTACGTAAGGCCACCAGATGTTTGGATAAAAGCATACGAGTGCGTAAGAAAGCCTAGGGAAAACTTCGAAGGAGAAGCTCCTGTCAAATACTATTGGAAATGGCTTACAGACCAAACTCCTGAATTCTTCATATACGACCTAAGCGGAGAGCAGCTTGAAAAGACGGGGCCTTATGCATACACAGGACCAAAGCCATTCAACGACGTGCCTCTGAACAAATATCCAAACAGAGACGCGACTAAAGTAGGCATGCCTGAATACCAGCAGACCGTGTTCGACACAGTCGAATACCAGCTTAGCTATATAGACGACCAAGACGACGTGTCGACAGAGCCGACGCCGCTTCAGCTGTTTTTAGGATTCAAGGCGCCTGAAGAAGGAGCATACTCTTCAAATCTGCAGCTCTACAAAAAAGAAGAGGTAGAATTCAGCATAACAAGCACGCCAACAAACGACACGACAATCTATTTTGATACGCTTGCAGACGGAAGAGGAAGGATAAAGCTTAACGCGATGTCAGAAGAGACTTTTATAGGAAGAGGGCTAAAAGTAGGGCAATATCTTGGAATAGCAATAAAGGACATAACAAACACAAAGAACCAGCACATATCGAACAACAGCGGATACGCGGTAAAAATAAGCGAGCTCTACAACAAGACGATGATAGTGGATTTCTTCAACACAGACGCAGACTTTTTTGAAAGCGAAAGCACTATTATCGCAGACTATCCAAAGACTGGCGAAACGACCTATCTAAAAGCCACGCTTACCGTAATAGACAGAGAAATCGCCAGGTTCAAGACGATAGGACAGACAGAGATCGAAGATCCGAGGTTCAAGACAGAGCTAGGAAACGTAGGAAAAAACATAGGGCCTAACGAGATATTCATATTCAAGGATTACGACATACTAGAAGGAGGAGTCGATTGGAACTTCCTTAACATGAAGAGAAAAGAGCTTCTTATGATGAAGCATCTTATCTATCCTTACATAGGCTCTTACAAGTCTATAATAAACGCCATAAACTTCTTTGGTTACAACGACTTGCAGCTTAACGAATACTATAGGAACATAGACACGAGGTCAGAAGGATTCTTGAAGCTTTTCAAAGTAGAGATACCTGACATATTCGACAACTCTGTAGAAGGATGGACAGAAAACGACTTCATGAAGCATACATTTCCTAACGACAGCTTCGAAGAGACAAACCTTTTCAACCTAACCTACTTCATAACAGACAAAGAAGGAAACAGCCTGCTGACCTACAGCCTAGACGACATAACGATAAAGCTACAAGGGCTTAAGTTTTGGCTGAAAAGCAACATAATACCGCTGACGCACAAAATACTGGACATAACCGGAAGAGCTTACTTTACCGGAGGAATGCAGATAACGCACAGAGTCAGTGACATAAGAATAGTGAGCATAAAAGAAAACATGACGCCTATATCGTTCAAGCTAAACGAAGCTTATCTAATGCCAGTCAACAGTGGATCCACTGTCTACAATTGCGTTCTTGACTTCTATTCTATCATAGAAGGAATGGGAGCTGACAAAAACCCGACAGGACTGGTCGCGCCACCAAAGCCGCACAACGATTTCAAAGATGATTTAGTGCTGCCAGAATACTTTACGGTGAAGGTAAGGACCTACAAGACATACAAAGAATGGGCGCCTTTTGTGAGCTACTCAAAAGGCGACAAAGTAACATACTATGGCAAGATATACGAATCTGCGATAGACAGCAACAAGATAAAAAGCCCAAGAAAGCACGAAGACGTGGAAGAATGGAGCGCGAACGCATACTACACGACGACTAGCCTCGTGAAATACAACAGAGAGCTGTTCGTATATAGCGGGCTTGGGGCGACATATTCAAACATAGCTCCGGTATTGGACCAAGGAGACGACCGCAATTGGCTAAACATAACAGAGTGGATAGAAATAGACCTAGAGCCAGTGCAGACAATCGACGAATATAGAAGGATTCTTCCTCCATCAATCGCTGGAGCGACAATCTCCAATATATCTATGGCAGAAAACGGGCCTCACAAAGCTCCTCCAATCGCACCTTTCAACTTCGCGATAGACTCTAACATAGATCCGTTCATAACAATAGAAGTATCTTCTGAGAATGGATATGGATTGGTGTATAGAGACAGAAAGAACTATGAGATACGAGGAATAAAAGACTTGGTCGATTCTTCTGGAATGAGAGACATAATCGGGCCGTTCACTCCAATAGAGCCAGTATATTAAAAGAAAAAAGCCTTTAGAAAATTCTAAAGGCTTTTTTTGTTTTTTCGATTGATTAGTCGTTTGACGCAGAAGGCTCAACAACAGTAGCTTCTACCGTTTCTGCCAATGCTTTCTTTTTTCTTTCAATCTTGTCTACTATAACTCCTTCTTCAAACGAAGTTACCCAGTTTTGGATGTCAGAAGACAAGCTTTTTGCATAAGAATCGTAGTAGTTGAAAAGCTTGCTGATTGTTCCGATTCTCATCAATACTTGAGAGAAAGTATAAGAATCTTTAGTCAATCCTTTAACTTTATGCTTTGAGATTAAATGATAGATATAAGTGATTTCAGTCGCGTTTACTGGAAATGCAACAAGCTCAGTATCGTTTGTATACTTAACTTCTCTCATAGTTCCTAATAGCTCAGTCAACTCGATAGCGAAGAACACAGTGTTCACGTCATACTCTAGCTTTTGCAAGATTAAGTCTGTTAAGAATTTCCATTGTCCTCTGTTAAGGTGGAAGTTGTATTTTGCATCTCTCAAAGAGTTTGTATACTCTTTCCAAAATTCTTGCGCTTCTTTATAAAGATTGTCTTTATCTTCTTCACTTTTTCCAGTTCCGTCGTTGTTGACCATGAAGTCTTCGATAGATTGTATTCTTCCATCAAGCAAAGCTTCGTTTGCAGGAGTGATAACTAAATTCTCGACTTCGTTTTCAAAAAACTTAATCTCTGGTTTTACTACGTTTGTTTCAATATTTGACATTTTTTGTTTTTTATTTTTTTACAGCCTAGCTGTTGATTCTTTCAGATCCGCTATCTAAATCAGAGCTTAAAGATTTTAAGGTTTCCAATTTGTCTTTGGCGTTTGCATACTTTTCGATCCATTTGTCTTGCTCTTCCATCAGATCAGAGTGCTCTCCGATAGCTGCAAGGTTTTGACCAGAAAGATAAAGCGCTATGTTTGCTTCGGACTCCGCCATCTCTGCTTCATATCTTTTCTGAAGCGCAGTTACGTATTTCTTGGTTATCATGCTCATGATTAGATAATGAATTCTTCTTCTTTGGCGTCGCTTTGTTGCTCTGAATAAAGCTCTTCTACTTTGTTCGCTCTAGCGACTTTTTCAACGCCATACTTGTTGACGATAGAAGAAAAGGTGTTCAAGTCAGTGCCTACCAATTTTATCTTTCCGCTTTCCATGTTGATGTTAATCTTGTCGATTTCCTGCTCGATAAGTATAGTGATAGACTCTTCGTCGAAAACGTCTAAAAGATCCTCGTTGATGATGACTTTAAGGTCTTTTTTAAGAACAAACGCGAAATCGTCTGCAATCTTAGCGACTTTGATCAATTGCTTTTGCTTAGAGCTTCCGATGAACTGGAAGCTAACGTTTACTGGAAACGATTTTTTGTTGAACACTTCCATAAAAAGCTCTTCTGTAGTCCCGTCTAACTCATAGAATGCTTCTGTTGTTTCTTTTGCCATAATTTTATATTTTTGAATTTTTATTTATAACGCCATTTGGCCAGAAAGTTTGCTAAGCAAGCAATAAAAATGCGCTTGCTGCCGCCAATAGCCCTGCGATTGGATAAACTCGCCAATATAGCTTGTCATAATACTCGTTGCTTCTGAACAAAGAAAAGCCAATAACGACCAAATAGGAATACTTGTCGACCTTCTTTACTTCGTAAAAGCTGAAAAGCTCGCCAAGGCCCTTGGATATCAAGAATCGAGATATTTCCGAGCTATATTCTTTTATATAGTTTTCGGATATTCGGTCTATGTCGGATTTTTTAAGAGAAAAAGCCTCGCCTATTATTTCTTCTGGAATGTTAAGAACAGTATACATCCTTTGAGCCTTGTCAATCCTAAGGCCAAAGTTTTGCTCGATTTCTGAGCGATTGTCTTTTATGGCTTTTTTATAGAAAGAAAAAAGCCTGATCTTTTTTAAGAAAAATACATTTTTATTCATGAAGTTTATATGAATAAAAACAAAAAATGTTTGCTATTGAAGCGCAGAATCTTTTTTCTCAGAAAGCTTTTTCTGAGCCATCGCATCTAAGGTAGATCCAGGAGCAAGCTTGTTGTTCAATTCGATCAACAATTCGATCATCATGTCGTTTTGCTTGGTCACGTCGCCATATTTGCCACCCTTTGCAGACCCTACAGCTGGCTTCTTGACCGCGGTCGCACCAGGAGAAGCCACGCTGGTTCCAAAAAAGCTGCCGCCTGAAATTACAGAAACCGGTGAAGCGCCAGCAGCAGAATAGCTGTTGCCACCACCGTCTGCCTTTATTCTAGACATTTTCTGCATCTGAGAAATCTTCTTGTCGTTGATTCCGTTCATCGCGGTGCCAAGCTTGGTCAAAGAAGCAGCCAATTTGTCGTATGCCTTGGCCAGATGAACCATTCCGTTAGCCATGTTGATCATAGGATCTCCCTTGAACGCACCTTTAAGCATCGATCCTAGGCCACCTTGCTTCGCGCTTAGCTTTTCTGCCACTGCCATGTAGAAGTAAAGATTGGAAGATATCGACTTCATGAAGTTAGGATTTATATCGGCGTTGAAATGCTTGGAGTTTATGCTCATTAGCTTGGCAACCCTTACAAGCTTTTCTACTGTAGACTGAAGCACGGACAGAGACCAATTGTTAACGCCCATTTCGTCTATTTCTTTTGCCGCGTTAACATAAGAAACTACGCTGTTTTTTACCATTTTTGACCAATTTGCACCAGGATATGAAGTCCATGACACCTTAGGATCAGAAAACTTCTTGGCGACACCAACGATAGCCCCAGCGATCCTAAGAACACCATTGACCATATTGGTGATAACTTCATCGCCTGAAGTAAAAAATCCAGTGTCTTTGCTGAGCGCGGTAAAGACAGGAGCGAACGCCAGCAAAGCACCACCGACTCCTTGTCCCCATTTGACAGAAGGATACATTCCTTCTTTGAAAGGAGCTTTGTTTTTTGCGAATACTTTAGCGGCCGCTATGATTCCGTTGGAGACCGTTACTATCGCAGCAGAGAATTCCTTTGGTCCTACACCGCTGCTGAAAATTTCAGAGTTCTTCAGAAGCATCGCGTATACAGGAGCAAAGGCCCCAAGCGCTATGCCGACTCCGGTCGCCCACTCTTTAGTAGGACCGTTTTTCCAAGCCGTCTTGTTTTTGGAAAAAATAGAAGCAGCCTTTATGATTCCTTCAGAGACTGTGACTATCGCAGTAGAAAATTCTTCAGGACCAACGCCACCGCCTTTGCTAAACAAACCAGGAGCGTTCTTCAACAACATTCCATAGACAGGCGAAAAAGCACCTAAAGCGATAGCGACTCCAGTAGACCATGCGACAGTAGGCCCTTTTTTCCAATTTCCCTTTGCCAATATAAAGGAAGCATCCACTATAGTCTGCGCGACTCCAAGAACAGCATCGCTGCCTGCTTTTAGAGCAAGCGCTCCTACTCCAAAAGAAGCGACTATCATTCCGCCTAGAAGAACCATCCCAGCAGTAAACGCACCCATAGAAAGAGCAACAGAAGTAGACCAACCAAGAGAAGGATACTTGGCGTAGTTTCCTGCAGCCAATATATGCGAAGCTGCGACAATAGTAGCAGCGACGCCAAGAACAGCCACCAGTCCTGCTGCGAAAACCAGCGCCTGTGGCCCAAAGACCATAGGTCCAAGCAGAGCCGCACCAACACCAAACGCAGCGACGCTAGCAGCGACTCCAAGCGACCATCCAAGGGAAGGATACTCAGCGTAGTTTCCTGCGGACAAAATATGAGACGACAGCATTATAGCAGTCGCCAAAACAGGTATGGCTATAACGCCTTTCATTATGTTTGTGAATCCTACCTTGCTCAGAATGAAAGTGACTCCACCCATGACAGCGAAAGCAACTCCCATAACTACAGACATCTTAAGCAGCTTCATCAAAAAGTCGTCTTCCATGACTGTGGCTTTTGACAATATGTTGGAAGATGCAAGTATGGCCAAAGAAAACGCGACAAATATCAAAGGTATCTTTATCACCGCACCAAGGTCTATCTTGTCTATGGCAGGCGCCATTAGCTTGAGAGCAAAAGCGAACGCCACAAAAAGAATTGATATTCCTAATGCAGTAAAGAACTGATCCATCTTCATTACAGTGACTTTGCTAAGCGGATCGGACGAAAGCTGTATGGCGTATGCCATAGCTGGAAGCAAAAGCGGAACTAATAGTATCGCGAGAGGATTTTTTATGGAGCTAACAGCAGTCATCAGCTTGTTCAATCCAAAAGCCACGACCGTGAATATCGCAGCGATCATTATCGCACTAAATGCCTGTGTCCACCCGACTTCCTCCGTTTTGTTCAAGAAGCCAGACGCTCTTACGATTCCTTCCGCGACAGCCGCCATAACGGATGGAAGGAACAATATCGCAACACCCATTCCGATTATCGAATTTCCTCCAAAAGCACCAATCAGCTTCTTTATACCAAAAGAAAGAACGGTAAACATTCCTGCGATAAGTATGGCAGTTATCGCCTTAACTGGTGCAACCGGATTTATTTGCGATAGTATCCAAGAGGAAACCGTTATGCCAAGCGACATGAACACAAGCGCAGCGGAAGCCATTGCGGATTCTTTCAAGCCCATCTTGAGAGCGGCGACCTTTTCGAACGCCTTGGCGATAATCAATATGGCGATCGATAGGCCAATGACCGAAAGTATGTCTACGCTTCCTACCATCTTGAACGCCATTCCTATGGCAAGAACTCCTACAGCGATAAGCAATATAGTTCCTAGTCCTTTCTTTATGCTACTTTCTTGCTCTTTGTTTCCGCCAGCCTTTTCAAAGTCGCTCTTTTTGTCTCCTGAAGATTTTTTAGAAAGCTCTATTATAGTCTGCTGGTTTTTCAATATCTGCTTTGAATCCGCCATCAATTGCTTGACACCGACGTTTATCTCTTTTATGCTCTTTGTAAAGCTGCCAGCCTGAAGCGCCTCGGTAGTCGGCGACTTATCCCCTGATTTGGCCTTCAGAGCTTCTGCGATAGCTTCTAAGCCATCTGATAAATTGTTAAGTGCATTAAGTAACTTTTGATCCATCGGATTGTATAAATTTTAGTATATAAACTATATATAAAAAAATCATTTACACATCTTAATATATATACATGATAGCAAATAGCAAAGACATGAAAATAAAAAAGTTTATAAAGTACTATCTTCTTGGAGAATCTATTAAAGAGATAGAAGCCAACCGCATCTTGGACAAGATAGGCAGCGGCAAACCGCTTTCCGAAAAGGAAATAAGCTTCCTAAATCTGTACCAGCATACAAAGGAAGACTATATGAGAGACTTCATGTATCTATCGAAGAATTCTGCATACTATAGAGTAGACGACCTTCTAAAAAGCGACAGGACCGTTATTTGCAATCTACATGACAGACAAGGAAGGTTTGGAATAAAGATTGTTAGCATAGAGAACGTATTCGAAGACGACTCTTGCACGATAACGATGAAAGGCGGCGAAAAGCATAGCCTAGACGACAGGTTTCTTTACAACATAATATACAGCATAAAAAAAGACGAATATTCTCTACAAGAGCAAGACGAATACTTCGAAAAAATAGAAGCGAAAAATGGGGACGAGGATTAGGAAGTTTATAGACTTCATAAAAGAAGAAGTAAGCGGAACCGAGCTAGTCGGGCCGATGGGACCAGGATATGGAGAAACGGGACTTCAGAACAAAACGGTGAACGCGCACGACACTACGGTCATATTCTGCGACCTGGACTCAAAATTCTACACAATAGACGACTACAACAACATATATGGAGAATATCTTAAAAATGGAGGCAAGCCGCTAGACGGATTCTCGATAGAAAACATAATAGAAATACTCAACAAGCAATTCTAGACTTCTATATTCCACCATCAAATATCGTCCAAAAATTAGGGCTTCCAATCAATATTGCTCTTCCAGCATCGCTCGCCGCAGTTCTTTTCGCATTTCCAAACGATATTGATTTACTAGGCAATACTGGCCTTGTGCTCCATCCATTATAGATCGCGTCTAAATTTGTCGTCGAGAACGTAGATGGCGTTTTTGTTGACATAAAATTAGTAAAATCAGTTACCACAGAAACATCCCAGCTTCCTATATCTTGGTCAAATGCAGTAGCAACATAGAACATCTGACCCATATTAGTAACCGAAGATGTATTCCAGCCATTTAATGGTTGGTTAAAAATAGTCGCGCTATAGAACATATAGCTCATATTATTGACTTTTGTCGTGTTCCATCCGTTTAGCGGCTGATTGAATTTAACAGCGCCGCTAAACATGCTAACCATGCTGAAGTTTGTAGCAGTGTTTAGCGTCCAAGTTCCGATAGAAGCGCTTTCCCCATTGTTGAATTTTACAGCATTCATAAAAGTCTGCGAAAAATTGGCGACTTTGCTCACGTCCCAAGAGCCTATATTGCAGTTGAACGATGTCGCCCCATAAAATATACCCGACACATTAGTCATATTTCCAGTGTTCCAAGCAAGCGTTCCCGCATCGCCTGATGGCAATCCGTTGTTGAACGCGACAGCACTGCCAAACATACCACCCATAGAAGTAACTTCCTGAGTATTCCATAAGCTCAAATCTTGATTGAATATGACGGCACCATAGAAGGCTATTCCCATATTAGTTACTCTTGAAGTGTCCCAATATATTCCGTTTGTGTTCAATGGCTGGTTGAACGCAACCGCATTATAAAACATGCCGTACATATCTACGGTTCCTGTAGATTTCAATACCCAATTGCTTATGTCCGCGCTTCCGCCATTGTTGAATTTGCTAGCGGTGTTGAACATATAGTAGAATGTCGTGACTTTGCTTACGTTCCAAGAGCCTATATTGCAGTTAAACGCAACATCATTATAAAACATTCCGTACATATCAGTAACATTTCCAGTATTCCAAGCCAAAGTGCCTGCAATTCCAGAAGCAGAACCATTGTTAAAAATAGAAGCTCCATAAAACATAGCGCTCATATTGGTAACGTTTTGAGTATTCCAAGCGCTTAGTGGCTGGTTGAATTTAATAGCACCTTGGAACATTCCGCTCATATTGACAAATCCAATAATGTTCAATTGCCAAGCAGTTCCTATTGTGTCGCTTTCACCATTGTTGAATTTCGCAGCATTAAGGAAAGTTTGCTGAAAAGTAGTAACCTTAGAGACGTCCCAGCTTCCTATATTGCAATTGAAAGAAGATGCCACATAAAACATGGCGCTCATATTGGTCACATTTCCAGTATTCCAAGCAAGAGTTCCTGCAGTCCCTGATGACAATCCGTTGTTGAACGCGGAAGCGCCGCTAAACATGCTTTGCATAGTAGTTACTGCAGCAGTATCCCATGAGCTCAAATCTTGATTGAATATATTGGTGTTGGCGAAAGTTAGAGCCATATTAGTTACTGCAGAAGTGTTCCAAGAACTCAATGACTGGTTGAACACCACAGCGTATATAAACATACCATACATATCCACAGGTCCTGTAGTTTTCAATGTCCAATTGTTTATGTCCGCGCTTCCGCCATTGTTGAATTTGCTAGCACCGCTAAACATATAGTAGAATGTCGTGACTTTACTCACGTCCCAAGAGCCGACGTTGCAGTTGAACGAAGTAGCCTGATCGAACATGTTTTGAGTCGTAGTAACCGCAGAAGTATTCCAAGCCAAGGATCCTGTCGCACCCGATGACAATCCGTTATTAAAGCTGGTTGCCGAAGCAAACATTCTTTCCATAGTCGTGACCGACTGAGTATTCCAAGCACTGAGCGACTGGTTGAACGCGGTGGCAGAAGCAAACATCCAGAACATAGTCGTAACGTTTTGAGTGTTCCATCCGTTCAAAGGTTGGTTGAACAAAGTCGCGGCATAGAACATCTGATACATGTTCGTCGCAGAAGTGGTCTGCCAGCTTCCTATCGAAGAGCTTCCACCATTGTTGAATTTGCTAGCACCGCTAAACATTCCATAGAAATTGGATACAGAGGATACATTCCAACTTCCAACATTGCAGTTGAACGACGTGGCGTTGGTAAACGTTCGAGCCATAGATGTCACGCTTGATGTGTCCCATGACATAGTTCCTGGATTTCCAGAAGGAAGACCATTGTTAAAAGAAGAGCACAAAGCAAAGGTAAGAGTCATGTCATTAACGTATTTAGTGAAAAGGTTTAGCTCTTGATTGAGCAAAGTATTTCCATAAAATGTATTGGACAAGGACTCGATATTTCCCATAACCCATGTATTTATGTTGTTTATGGACGTAATTGACACGCAGTTCGTAAAGCTGTTTTCTAGTGTGTAGACTCTATGCAAACAAAGCTGGTCGCTTACCGTCGATAGGTTTAGGTTTGCACAGCCATAGAAGTGACTGCCTTGATTTGGCTGGACTGATCCCAGATTTAGAGTACCCCAGCTTGAAACCGACAATATCTTTAGCTTGTCTCCACTATTTCCGAATACCCAGCCTCGACACTTCCCTGTTATCGTTATCGTATAAACGCCTGTAGTCGAATATGTATGCGTTGTTGCAGCATCGTTCCATGCCGTTATCGTGCTTGAGGATCCGTCTCCCCAATCGACGCTGAATTTGTAGGCACCTTGCTCTATCAGCGGCAATCTTATCTGTGTCGACGTGCTTGAACCAGTCGATGTCTTGGTCGTGTCCCAGGTAGATACAAATCCAAGAGTGCTGGATGTCGTCGCGTATACAGCGTTGCTAATCGATCTGTTGAAAAGCATATCGACTGCATAGGCGACTATCTCATAAGCCGTATTTGGATTCAAACCCTGCGCGTATACTTGACCAGGCTTGCAAGAGCAGTTATAAGTTCCGTTTATATAGACATCATAGTAGTCTATTATATTTGTAGCATATGGCTCGGTAAAAAGCAATTCAACAGATGTGCTGTTTATAGCGCCTACCGAAAGGTCTGAAATAGGGTTTGGGAGAGTAAAGTCAGTCACGTATCTTACAATAGCACCTGCAGTAGTAGTCGCATAAGCTAAGTCGCCATCAGGACCGCCCGAATTGTTTGTCGCCATAGACGGATGCGCGTATATGTAAGAATTTCGCTGGATTCCATAAAATACGCTATTAGACAAAGCGTTTTCTCCCATATTGATCACGTTTGGAAAATAGAAAGTCTGTCTTAAATATGGAACATCGCCGTTATAAAAAGCAGCACCTACTAGGCTAGTCGCGTTTTTGCATATAACCCTATTCAAGTATCCGAATCTGTTAGAATATGGTTCTATCAAAGCAGAAGCACCATTCATTATCAATTCTCCATTGAAATTAATAGCTCCTCTGAATTGGTGTTGTGCTGACAAATTAGAAATCAAACCTGCCTTGTCAAGATAATAGGTAACATTCGTGTCGTATGAAAACGAAGTGCTCGGCAATGAATAGCTTCCGCTTATCCTGCATTGAACGTTGTTGTCTATTATTCCAAAATTTGAGATTCTGGTAGAAGATATGCCTAACCTGGTCGCCAGGAGCTCCTTAGTCGACGCAGACGCGCCAATTCCACCTATATATGTGTTTATTCTGTTTTTTCCGGATTCGTAAAAATATGCTGGATTAAAAGAAGACATAGTTATCTATTTGATATTTGTAGGTAATAGGTGTTGCCGTTTCTTGTCAGGCAAGCAGTAGATCCAGCAACTCCGTTTAGAACGCCCGTAGAGTCAACTTGAACAAGAGTAGTTCCAGATCCCGCCAAAAAAGTAACAGCAGCAGTACCTACCTTTGTATAGCTTGCAACGAAATCTGCGTTTGAGCTTGTCGCACAAGTTAGGCTTATGGCACTTGATCCGTTATCTATTATTGTGTTTCTACCATGCTGTCCATATCCACCGATATTTGTGGTATTGGTCGTTATGTTGGAAGATGTCGCTATTACTATCGAATGAACGTCGACTTCCGATATCTCAGAAAACGTAATTGCGGTGCTTCCTATAAATCCAAACGATGCATGGTTGTTCATATAGTATCTGTTGCCATAGAAAGCGCAATTCTCGTTGTTTACTTTCCATTCTCTTACGTTTTTATTAAAAGAGCTATAAGATGTAGTAATCCTTTTTAGCTTCCATGGCTGAGTAGAGCCGCCGTTTTGTATCAATTCATAGTCTCCGTTTTGTGCGGAATTTGATTGGTTTCTAACCAGTATTTTCTTTCCCTGCGAGACAATTCCAGATTGCAGCATGCTCACCCCATTGATGATGCCCAAAGCACCATTGGTGGTTGCAGTCAAATATGAAGCAATAGGGTTTATAGAATATATCCCTCCGACTGGTTCCGGTAAAACATCTTCATAGGTGCAATCAGGCAAAGGCGCTGAAGTGACCGTGTCTACATATATCACTGGCAATACTATTGTTTGCGTAGGCGGAACATAGTTGATTTGATATACTATATCGTCTATTCCCAATATTGGAGCTTCTGTTTTTTGCAAAAAGAATCTGTCTTTGTTGGTCGATCCCTTTAGAACGTTTACTTGAGATGGAAACAAATCCTCAGGCTCGAACGCATAGTCGGCCCTTGTCAGAATATAAGGACTAGATGCACTTCCTTGCTGAGTTAGAATATAGACGCCATTTTGATATGCTAGGTTAGTTATAGGAAATGTTTCAATTACATGATTTTGATTTTTCACCAATATAGAGTCGCCAACCGACATCGTCGATCCATCCACTACAAGAGCACCATTCGCAGAAGATGTTAACTCTAAGTTGTTTTCATCATAAAAAACGTCTAATTGCTGAGTGGTCGCGTAGTCTGCAAAAACAACTGGAGAATCCGATCCGTCTATGGCAGGAGCAGTATAGTTATAGCTTACCCAAATACCGTCTGTCTTGTGATGCAGCCTATCGCCGGTTGTTGTATTGAACCACTCTTGACCTAAAGGATAGCCGGTCGCTATATTATCGGCCTTGGTCGGATTCGAGGTCGCGATCGAGATTCCTATAGGAGTATTGGTAGTGTTCGATATTGACATTTTCTATATATTATTTTATACTTCTATATATTAAAAAATCCTATACGATTGTCTATCATTTTGAAGTTGTGATAGATTTTGTCCGTATATTTTTTTATACTTGTCTTCCAAGTGTTGTTTGATATGCTTGAACTGCAGTGTAAAAGTTTGCAGCCTCAGTATCTGTTAGTCCATCTCCTAGTGAAGCAAACGCGTAATTTGCAACTGAATAGTATCCGCCTCCTGCATTACCATTTAAAGTTAGTTCTGCATTTACAAAATCTGCAGTATGAGATGCACCATTTCCACTTGCCGAAGTTGTATTTTTATAATACTTAATAACAGTTGATGAGGTTCTAGAACCTAAACTAAAACCAACAGCTGTACCATTAAGTGCTGCAATACCAGCAGCAGTGTCAGATGTACCAATAAATTCAGATAGATTACTAGTAGTAGAAGTAGCTCTTAAAGTAGTCCATCCAGCAACAACATAGGAACGATTTGGACTAACATCATTTGATAGAGAAAATCTACCTGCAGTTCTTATTCTGGCATACACAGATAAGTGTAAATCATTTTTTGTTTGAGTTAAAAATGGATTAAAATAAGTAGATGCACCACCATTTGCACCACCAAATAAAACTCCATTGCTATCGTGTGTCATACCTCCATAAAAAGTTAGCCTAAAAGCTGCGTTCAAATCACGAGGGTCTTTTAAGTTAAACTTGTGAGTCGTTGCGGTTCCTCCAACAAATGGATAGATTGCCTTTGATTTTGCCCAAATTCCATAACCTTTTAAACTTACAACTAAAGTATTAATCGCGCTTTGTTGCGTTGAATTTGTTATTGTAGCCGCGGTTATAAACGCTTGTGCGTCAGCATCAAACAAACTTGGTGGAGTTTTCTGCATCGAACCAATTAAGCTGTAATACATATTGTTATTCTTTTTATTTTACTTATTATGCCTCCTGATTCAAACCAACAACATCAAATTTCGTATCTATGGCGTTCCAAATAAGACCAACATACATAGTCTTACTTATTACAGTCGTTGTTGGTAAAGTTATTCCTATTGCCCTGTAATTAGTTCCGAACGCAATAGCACGAGCCGTTCCGTTGTCTTTAATTCTAATCATTAATGCTTGACCCTCTGACATAGTTCCTGTTGGATTAGCTATTGTCAATCCCTCGGCTTGTGCCGTAATGATTACCAAATCATTTGTACTTGTTGGCGTTACTGTTGTTGAACTTGTAACAGATTGAACCCTTGCATTTAAGAATGTTTGGTCGCCTGAATTTGTTCCACTTATATTTCCTATTACAACTAAATTTGCATCTGTTACGTAGCGTTTATTTGTACTATCTGCTATATCCGCCGTAGTTGCATCAGCACCGCTTGTTACTAGTCCTTTGCTGTCATAAGTTATTTTAGTTTTTGTAGCTCCTGTTATAGCCGAATTGGCAACGACCGGAGTAAATCCTAAAGAGTCTTGCTTTCCGTTGAAAGTCGTCCAATCAGAAGAGCTTAGTGCACCTCTTTTTGTTGAGCTCGCAGTCGGTAGATTGAACAAATGAGTATCAGTTCCACTGGTCGCTATGTTGAAATCTGAACCAGTAGTACCAACTTGAAAATATTGTGCAGCAGAAGTTAAACCATCTAATGCCGCAACTCCCGTAGTAAATGTAGTCTGCACGCTAGAAAAGTGCGGACCTTGTGTATGCAGCGAGACCGTATTCGTTCCAGACAGATTGCCTACAGAAAAACGTATGGCGATCCTATCAGACGGAGTCAAAGGCGTATATTCGGGAACGGCGACAGTGAACGTATACAAGTCAATCGCGGTTCCGTTTGTTATCTGCTCAACCAAAGACGATGAAAGCACAGAAAAGGTAGCCCCGTCATAAACTTCGACCGATGCCGAAACTTCTGGAGTCCCTGTGGATTCGCTCTGAGAAAAGTAGCATTGGAGTATCCACACACCAGCAGGAATAGTCTCTTGAGTCGGCTTTCCGGTATCTGTTATAAAGTTTGCGAAAACCTCCGAGCTAGTCCCGGACGTAAAATCCACTCCTTCAGAAATATTCGCAGCAACGCTCATCTGATAGTAAGAAGCAGTGTCTATAACGCCTTGTGATATTCCTCCGTTGAAGTAATAAACCTGTCCGCCACCACCACCCGCGACATCTGGAAAAGAAGCCAATGTTCCGTCTCCTCTAACATATTGAGAAGCCGAACCAGCACCAGTCACCGCGATAGATCCTGACGATGTGATAGGAGAGTTGGAAACGCTAAAAGCAGAAGGCATTGTCAAACCCACGCTAGTAACCGTTCCCGCAGGTAAGGCACTAGTGTCTACCGATATCCAAACACCATCAGTTTTATGATAGAATTTCTCTCCAGTAACAGTATTATACCATTCTTGTCCTAAAGCATATCCGCTGGCCACTACGTTACCTATTGATGGATTGCTAGACTTAAAATATGTCGCTATTTGTTTTTTCATAATTTATATTTTGTTTTAGTCAGTGTATACGGTATATCCTTTTGCTTGTAGTGCAGCCTTAGCAGTTAAACCTGCACCCGAAGGAGGAGCCGAAGGCGTCATTCTTACGTTAATTGTTTTACTTCCGGGTGTTGTATACCTAGTATTCAACATTACTAATGTATTATTAACTTCGGTTGTGTTTAATTGATTATACTGCAATTGTATATATTGTAATGTTAATGGCAATGGTAATGTAGGATTAAATGCTGTTAAGTCATTATTATCTAAATAAAGTTGTGTTATCAAACTTGGCAAAGCAATGCTAGGGTTAAAACTTGTTAATTGATTACTACTTAAACCAAGACTTGTTAATGAACTAGGCAAGACAATGCTTGGATCAAAACTAGTTAATTGATTCAAACCCAAATTAAGTATTGATAAAGAGCTTGGTAATGCGATACTAGGATCAAAACTAGTTAATAGATTATTAACTAGATAAATAGCGGATAATGAACTAGGTAGGGCAATACTCGGATTAAAACTAGTCAATTGATTATTGGTTAACTGTAGTCCGCTCAATGAACTGGGTAAAGCAATACTCGGATCGAAAATTGTTAATTGATTATTGCTTAAAACGAGAGATGTTAATGAGTTTGGGAGAGCAATACTTGGATCAAAACTTGTTATGTCATTATTATATAAACTAAGATATGTTAATGAACTCGGTAAAGCAATACTCGGATCAAAAGTTGTTAATGAGTTATAGTTTAAATAAAGATCTAATAATGAACTAGGTAAGGCAACGCTAGGGTTAAAATTAATTAATGGGTTAGTATTTAATGACAAAGTTTGTAGCGAACTTGGTAAGGCAATGCTTGGATCAAAAATTGATAATTGATTGTTAGATAATGTTAAAGTTACTAACGAATTTGACAAGGCAATGCTTGGATCAAAACTTGTTAGTAAGTTAGATGATATATCAAGACTTGTTAACGAACTTGGCAATGCAATACCAGGGTCAAAGCTCGACAATTGGTTAGTAGACAAATTTAAATCTAACAACGCGATTGGCAAGGCAATAGAAGGATCAAAGGCAGTCAGAACATTGGAATTCAAGTCTAAAGTTTCCAATGTGCTTGCCAGAGCAATACTCGGATCAAAGCTTGTCAATAGATTATTATTCAAATAAAGATATTGCAATGTGCTTGGTAAGGCAATAGAAGGATCAAAGCTTGTCAAATAATTACTGGACAAATTAAGATATGTCAAAGAGCTTGGCAAATTGTCGGTGTTAAAATATGTAATTTGATTGCTTGAAATGTTTATAATAGTTATATTGATACCGCCCACCGAAACGACGTATTCGTCGGTATTTGCTTTTCCTGTATAAGTATTGGATGTGCTAAAAGACGTATTAGTAGATGATGTCCAAACAACTCCATCTCCCCAGTCAATTCTAATTTTAGTGGATGCTGCAGTGCTTATAGAAATATTAAAAGGCTCTTGATTGCTTCTAAATGAAAACGTTTCAGGCTGACCTAAAATTATAGTGTCGCCATATTCGTCTTCATATCTGACAAGAACAATACTTGCAGACTTATACATTGTTGGCAAATAGCTATCTGACACCGCTGGCAATTCAATTCCCGTTCCATCCAATGTGCCGTTAAAATTCCAATATGAAATTGTAGTTTCAGGAAAAATTTCAGGAATATCAAAATATCCAAAATATCCGTTAAAATTACATGATGTAAATGACCTTCTTATTAAATTTTCTAAAAAGCTATAACTTATATTAACGTTAGTAAAAATTCCAGTTATTAAATTACCAAATACATATTCTCCTATATTGTTGTTGTTCCAATTGTCTAATATTGTATTGCCATTAAAATCTCTTTCTATTGTATTCCATCTAAAATTGCCAACTATGCAATTAAGTCGAAAAGTCGAATTGATATAACAGCCTTGCAAATCTTTTATGTGATTGCTATTAAAGCCGGTGCTACTAACAGATCCGTCAATAGTATTTCCTATAAAAGCGTCTATATTATTTTCAGAAAATGCAAAATTGATATTATTTCGTTCTGCCAAGCCAATATTGTTAGATAAGAATCCATTTGTATTTATGATATTGTTGTTGAATCTATTATATGAAACATTGTTAAACAAATTATACGTTGCTATAAAGTTGTTGTATATGTCACCACTCGAATAATAATCATTTCCGTCGCCATAAAACAATAGATAGTCTTGATATTCTCCTTCAGCACAAGATATAATCGCGCTTTCGCTATTGTATAGATCAACTGTTGTGTTAAATATGCCTACGCTCCTATACGTTTCTTTATCATATAAATACCGAAGCCATTTTTTGCTGCTTATAGTCGAGCTACTCGGATCATCTTCGACGCATATATAAATACCAGAACCGCTAAAAACCACGTCGCCGGTGACATAGCTATTGCTGACCGTATATTCATTGATAACATTAAGCTTATACCTTCTGTATTTGACATGTCGCCAGTCGGTTCCAATGTCGTTGTTATAGATTGTGTCAATTCGTCTGTATATCTTGCCTTTGGTAAATCCTTCTGTGCCATATCCATTGTTTATGTCGCCAGTAATTTCATAGTAGACCACATCTTGCGGATATAGCTGGCTCATGCAGACATTATTTAATGTATTTGTGTTGGCGGCAGTTATATACAATGGCTCTACTACTCCGCTGCTTATGGTGTCGCCAGATACAGGTTGCTCATACACGGTCATATAGTCGGTCAGAAGATAGACTCTACCAGGTATTAGATTAGAACCTGCTACCAAAGCAGTCAATTCGGAATATGTGACTTCAATTATGGTAGAGCTGCTATCGCTTAAAGAATTGGTCCAGACTCCGTCAAACTTATGATAGAACTTATCTCCGGTAATCGTGTTGTACCATTCTTGTCCAAGCGAGTACCCGGATCCTATGTTCTCGGAAGAGCTAGGATCAATATTTTTGAAATAAGTCAATAAATGCTTCATTATAGGCTGTTGATTTTTTCTTTTGCCAAATTCAATGCAACGTTAAACTCATATTCTTCAATAGGCATGTTTATAGAAGAAAGAGAATTGACCATCAAAGCAATCTGCGATTGCTCTATAATTTGGATGCTTATAACATCGATGTTTTTGAAAATATTGAGAAGCTCTCCAGATTCTCTGTCGAATCTAACATAATGCTCGGACGATTTGTAATATGTTTTCATTATTGGTTATATTTGTTTTATATATTATATTTTGTATATTTGCTAAAAAAAATATGAATATTTGGATAACTTCGGATACGCATTTTAATCACAAAAACATAGCAGGACCAAAGCTATCTTCATGGAAGAGCGGATATAGAAGCTTTGGCTCTGTTCAAGAGATGAATGTGGCTTTAATAAAAAACATAAACGACTGCGTCAAAGAGAATGACATTCTATATCACTTAGGCGATTGGAGCTTTGGCAGTGCGCATAACATTCTTCTTTTTAGAAAAGCTTTGATATGCAAGAACATACATCTTATACTAGGCAATCATGACCAAAGTATAGTCGATGAGGAAATAGAATTCGATGGCGGGTCGTTCAATCCTATGGAGCTGTTTTCAAGCGTGCAGAATACTTTTACAGGGCATATAGGAAAAAACTATTTTCATCTGTCTCACTATTCGCATAGGGTTTGGCCAGGTTCACACAAAGGTTGCATACATCTTTACGGACATAGCCATGGTAGCATCGAAGACTATGGAAAGTCGATGGACGTAGGAGTAGACACACACAAAGAGTTTAGGCCATACCATATCAACGAGATATTGGAGATGATGGCAAAAAGAGACACGCCAAACGTAGACCATCACGAAAAGAAATAGAAATGAAATACAAAGACCAAAGATTTCACAAGTTTCAGGAAAAGCAGGGAATAGAAGTCGGGCGACTGCATCGAAAAGAAAAAAGAGCACAAGTGCGAAAGCATTCTGACTTTTATACCATTTGTCTTTCTAAATCAGCAGAGAAAGAATGGTGGCAATGTCTAAGCCTTTATGACAAAGACCGAGTCATGTCGTCATATTTCAACCAAAAGAGCATGATAGATGATGGCAGGCTTTCGGCAGAAACCTGGAGAAACTATGAATTTTTTGACACCTGGGAAGAATGGCATGGCTTTATAACGAAGGAATTCAAGCCTGACTTGATAGAGTATAGAACGGCCAAGCTAAAAAAAATAGGAATATGACAGCAGACGAAATAAAGAATTTGCTTGAAGAAGTCTTCTTTGAGGATAAATATAAGATTGTTAGCGGCAGCTACAAGGATTTGACAAAGTTCTATTTGAAGGTCTATTCTGAAAAGTTGAAGAAGCATACGGTTTATATAACCATAGCTAACTATGTTATAGGTTCTACTGTGTGCAATGATGTTTGGGAGATGATGTGGTCATTGCCTACTCAAAAATATTATATGAATATACCTGGCACTAGCATCAAAAGAAACCCAAAGGACATTGGCGATCCAAAAGCGTTTTTGATGCTGTCTAAAGAGAAGCTAGATGATGTTTTGCTGATTAGCAGATTGAACAACAATCTGCTTTCTGATATGAAAGAAATGGGTAAAAATCCTATAGCACTTATAAGAGATTTTAAGATAGAACGCATTATAAAATAAAAAAAGATGAAAGATATTAAGAGCTTTTGCAAGATATTCGACCTCAACATACCAAGCTACGACGACTTCGACTACTACAAGCAGCAGTTTTCTAGGCTAGAAAAATGGAAAGACCTAGAAGAGCTTGTCGAGCTGCACGAAGCCGCCGAAGCAGAAGTTGGCGACATGTTCGATTACAGGATGAAAAAGATCGACGAGGTCATCGACTTCGTCAAAAGCACTCGAGCCTACAACGACATGTCTGACGACAACCTCATACCAGACTACCCGACCAGCAAAAGCTTCGAGTATTCCGAAGGCGTTAGCTATCTCTCGGTAGACCTGAAGATGGCGAACTGGCAAGCCATCAAAAAATACGACCCGCCTTTTGTAAACGAGCTAGGAGAAACCTATTCAGAACTTCTTGGCAAGTTTGGCATACCAGAGGTGTTTCATAGGTCGAAGCATTTTAGGCAATACGTGTTTGGAAACCTAAGCCCAAAGCGGCAGATAAAAGCGCAGCGAGCCATATTGGAAGAGCGAGTCATTGGACCGCTTTCCGTGCATGGGTTGAAGATAGAGTGCATAAAGCATGACGAGGTCATATATTCTTTTGATAGGATAGAAGATGTGAAAGACGCGGTCGATTCGCTGGAAGGAGACTTTTTCAGAGCAAAGGCATATACTATAAAAAAAGTAGAAAACTTCAGAATAAACCAGTATATTTGCTTAAGCACTGGCAAGAGTATTCATAGCGAGCCAGTTGGCTGTAGCGGACACAAGTTCTTCATGCATTTGAGGAAATACGTGTTCGACGAGCCTTATGACATCAGAGACTTGTATTTCCGGATGGAAGGCGAGCTCGCGATATGGAATGCAGAAAACTTAAAACTAAATTTAGAATAATGGATATTTTTAACGAAAAGATAGACTTAAGCAAAATAACATGCCATTCCGGCGGAGCGGCTGGCTCGGATACGGTCTGGGAAGAAGTCGGCGAAGAGTTTGGCGTAAGCACCAGAGCATATTCGTATAGGACAAAGTATCACGAGTCTAAAAACAAAGTAGAGATTTCGGAACAAGACTACGAAGAAGGAGTCGTGCAGATAGCCAAGGCAAACAAGACTTTAGGCAGGTTTGGTATAAACAAGTATATGAGCCTTCTCGCAAGAAACTGGGCTCAAGTCAAGTATTCAAAGCAAGTGTTCGCTGTCGGGCATATAGTCAAGGCAGGCGAGAAGTCTGCGAAAGGATACAAGAACAGCTCTAAAAGCGACGTGGTTGACGGCGGCACTGGATATGCGGTACAAATGGCGATAGACCAAGAAAACGGCGTCTTTGTTTTCGACCAGGTAAAAGACAAATGGTTTAGATGGTCCTATACGTCTCTTAGGTTTGTAGAGGTAAAAGAAGTTCCTGTGATAACAGAGAAAGACTTTGCGGGAATAGGAACGAGAGAGATTCAGCCTAACGGAGTTAGGGCAATCAGAGCGGTGTATGAAAAGACCTTTAATAGGCAGCTCGGGACATAATATATATCATTATGTCTAGAAAAATTGGAAGATAAAATATATAAAAATCTTTCAATAGGATTTCTTATATTTGCATTGTTGAAAAATAAAGAAGATAGACAAGACAATCTTAGAAAACAACTAAAAACTATGAGATCGAGAGAGCAGCTTATACGAGTGATTAGAAGGTCTCAGACCTATGCCTCGATAATTCTTTTTGTTTCTGTATTCCTCGTTTGCTGGAAATTCGCGAACTTGGACATAACAGAGATACAGCTTTCCTATTGGGGGAAATCCGGATGGATCGCGAATCTGTGGAATTCGGCGGTTTGTCTTTTTTCGGTTTCTATATTCGTCAACTCGTATCTATACTTGAAAAACAACGCTAGGATAAAAAGCAGAAATGCGTTCTATTGGCTTTTTGGAATGGTGGCCACGTCTCTTTTTCTTGTTGGAGTTTTCAACATGGATAATAGACTGATACACAACGTGTCTGCAGGAGTCTATTTTCTTTTGTATCCGCTGTCGATATTTCTTTTTTCCTATTTCAACAGAAAATTCATGACTTATGTGGACTGGCTTCAAACAATGGTGATTTCTGCGTCTATGACGATACTTCCAATAGCGATGCTTCAGCTGTTCCATGGAATGGCGATAGCAGAAGTAGCGCACGCGCTTTTGGTGATACTGTATAACATAAAGATATCTCGACATGAGTGATTTCTTCATAAAGTTTGACGGGTTCGCCATCTATGTCCGCAAAAAGGATCGCCTTCGCGAAGTTTATTCACATAGCGTCGTCGCCATAGAAAGCGACCAGCATTTCGAGGTTGTTAGGCAAAGGAATCCTTATGCCAACTGCATAAAGATAGATTTTAGAGAGCAGATGTTTGGAAAGAACCTTAAAAGGACGCTTCCAAAAAAGATAAAAGACTATGTCAGCGGTCTTGAAGAAGCAAAGGCTTTTATAAGAGACGAAAAGATAAAAAAAATACTGCAATAGATGATGCCTAGAAAAAGCAAGACAGAGATATATTTAGAGACCTTCACTTTGGACTGGGAGTTAGACGCCGAGTTTTGGTATGGAGACGATTACTATGGCTACTATAGCGACGAAGATCCATGGTACTGTGGCTGTCCTAGCTGCGCTCCTATTTGGTCTGAAAAAGACAGAGTCTATACGACACATCTGTCAAAAAAAAGACATAGGATCGACATAGAAGAAAGGTTGGTAGGCGCTTTTGTAGACATGGACAGCATATACGAGATGGGAACTGTCTATTATAGAGAAAGAATGCTGGCCAAGCTATTAGGCGACGAAAAGTCTCCGGAAGAATTGGCGACAAAAATCGGGGATTATTTTCCTTTGAAAAAAAGATAATATGGGAAGCGGAATAACCAAGATGTATGACGACTATGAAGACTACGAATACATCTGCAAGAATCTAGGCGAAGAAGCTGTTGGCTTGAGAGAGTTCATGAATCATGAAAGAGAGATTTTGGCCAAGCACGGATTCAAAGACAAACACGGCTTTTTTAAGCATATGAACATGCAAGAGCAAAGAAGCAAAAAGATAGAAAATCTATTGGGCAAATCCTAGATATTCCTTATCTTTGTCAAAAATAACGATATATGGAAAGCTTCGCATACGACATGATAGAGAATCTTGACTATTCTCTTGCATCAGAATTTTTGGCAATGGCAGACGACTACAATGCTCGGCTTTGCTTGAATGAAATAAACAAAGAAATTAACGCAGAAGAGGCAGGCTTTTTAGACCTGCCGTTTTAATATGTGTCTAGAACTTTCTGGACCATATTTCTAAAATAGATATATGAACAACAAAGACTGGTCTCCATACTTGAGAGACTTTAAGCTAGGCATTGTCACTGGTGATGTGGAATTGCACGCAAGCCAATCTGCTCTTAAAAGATTCGATGGCGAAATGTCTTTTATCAAAGACGAGTTTCCTGATGATGTCATTACCGGATCGCTAGCACTGAACCTTTTTGGATTGCTGGATAGAGAAATATCCGACATAGACATAATAATAAAAGACCGAAAAAGATACTCTGGATACGCACCTGGGCTATACTATGGCATGGCAAGAGGAAACGAGACGGCAATGGAATCAAGGCTTGGCTATTTGGTTGTCGAGCATAGAAAGAAAGGATTTTGGAGCTGGATGTTTCCAAAGAAACACAAGGTAGACTTCTTTGAAGAAAGCAATGCAAGATTCTTGGAGGTAGAGCATAGAGGGCATGTCTACAAAGTGCAGCACCCGATAGATATAATAGAAACAAAGATCGCGCTCGAAGGCAACAAGCATTATCGAGATCTTTATTGTATATTCGGATAGTATTTCGTATGAAATTTCAGTTTTTTATCTAAAAATTTAATATATACTTTATGAAATTGAAAAACATAAAAAGTTTTAGAGAATATAAGAGCCCTATTAAAGAGTTTGTTGAATATGATGATATAGATAATGAGCTTTTAGAAATGGCAAATTTTACCAAAAAAACAACAGGTATCGATGATGTTGTTATTTGGTTGGGTCCTAATCCACCAAATCATGGTAAACGAATAAAAGTTTCAAATAAGCCAAATAGTTTTGATGCTTATGATACTTTTACAATCACTATACCTGATTTGGAAATAATAGGCGATGTTGACACTAAATTTATAAAACAATCGGTTTTAAATAAAATCTATGATTTTATAAAAAGTAATATACAAGTAATTGAAGAATACTCAGATAGAAAAATATCTACAGAGGAATTAATTGAAAGAATTAAAAAAGTATCTTAAAATTTATTACACTCGAAGGCAACAAGAATTATAGAGACCTTTATTGTATATTCGGATAGTATTTCGTATATTTGTAAAAAATAAGTTTATGAAATATAGCTCATATAGATATATCTACCCGCCTAGGCCTAAAAACGCGATTCCAAATACCGAACTGGGTTTCTGGGACAACGGTTCTTTGATCGCACAAGCCAAGCTAAACGGGTCAAATTGCTTAGTCTTTACCAACGGCGAAAAGCTTATCGTCATGAGCAGGCATAATGGTAGGCTTTCTAACTTTCAGCTTAAAGACGAAGAGATCAAATCCTTATACAAAGGAACGGGAGGATGGACTGTGTTGAACGGCGAGTACTTGAACAAGAACAAGATGGACGAAAGCAGAAAAGCTTTCAACCACAAGCTTGTCATATTCGACATTCTCGTTAGCGATGGAGACTATCTTATAGGAAAGACTTTCGAGGAAAGAATAGCTTTATTAGATGCAATGTTTGTGCAAAATGAATGCGAGAAAGGCTATTTATATGGTATATCAGAGAATGTCTATCGTGTTAAGTCATATCAAAATCAGTTTAATATGCTTTACGACTTGCTGACGCCAATCGATATGGTTGAAGGCCTTGTTCTAAAGAGAAAGACTGCAAGGCTTGAGGCGGGAACTTCTGAGCTAAACAATATTCGATCACAAATTAAGTGCAGAAAGTCTACGCTTAACTATAAATACTAAAAATGCTGCTTTCGAGCAGCATTTTTTTTTGCGCATCTATTTTTAATATATAGTATTATGAGATATATAAAAGTATTTGAAGAATTTGAGGACATAGATTCTCTTTGCCAAAAATATGGAATCGAAAACTATACGGTTGTTGATGGGCTAGTAAATGTTGATGGCGATGTTGATTTAAGGAATAAATATTTGACTAAAATTCCAATTAAATTTGGCCGTGTAAGCGGTGGTTTTTATTGCAATAGCAATAAGTTGGTTTCTTTGGAAGGAGCGCCTCAGAGTGTTGGTAGTGATTTTGATTGTCATAGCAATAAGTTGGTTTCTTTGGAAGGAGCTCCTCAGAGCGTTGGCGTGCATTTTTCTTGCTATAGCAATAAGTTGGCTTCTTTAGAAGGAGCTCCTCAGACAGTTGGTGGTGGTTTTGATTGCTATGGCAATCCAGTAGAAGAAATATGGAATTTGTTTAAAGATGTATCTAAAATAAATCTGCTAAACTATTACGATCCGATAAGATTACCGGAAAATGCAGATGAAGAACCAACAATAATAATAGACAGGTTAAACCAGTTCTTAGAAGACTTAGAAAAAGACCCAGTCGAAGAAATAGAAGGATACAACTGCGTTTGATTTCAACCATTGAACAATTTAATATATAATAAAAAACAAATAAAACATGAAGCGATTTTCTAAATTAAGGCCTAAAAGCGAGTTTGACGAAAAGAAAGACAAAGAGCTGTTTTCCAAAGGAGCCCTCAAAGTCATAGATTTTGAAGATTGGAGCATAATAAAGACAAAAGACTGCATCATCTGCATACCGATTCTTATCGAGACAAACCAAGTCGTTCTAAGATACGAATACATACCTACTTTCAAATACGTAGACGGACAAGAATACCACGCTACTATAGTGGCTGGAGGAATAGAGGTTGGCGAAGATCCAAAGACTGCGCTTCTAAGAGAATTGGAAGAAGAAGCTGGGATCGTGCTGAGAGAAGACTATCCTATCGAAGAAATGAAGCCTTTCTTTTTGACAAAAGGATCCGCGAACAAAGCTTATCCTTTCATACTGCCTCTAAACGAAAGAGACTATGAAGAGGTTATGGCAAAAGGCGACGGCTCTAAAGCAGAAAGCTTGAGCAAGGCAGTAAAGGTAGACATAAAATACCTTGATTCTGTAAACTTCTCGGACATGCCAAGCGCATATATGATAATGAAGGCAAAAGAATATCTAAACTTATTGAAATAGCGCCATATAAAAAGAAAAAGATTTTTATGGAAAAATTACCATTGAGAAACTTCGGAGTATTCTCTGAATCAGAATATAAAGGAAAGACTATAGACGAAGCGACAAAATACGCAGAAGAAGGCGGATTCGTCGTAAGGATCGCAGAGCAAGACGGAGATGCAAAAATGCTCGACATGTCTGTTCGTGCAGATAGATTGAACTTTAGAGTAAGAGGCGGATTCATCACTGCAGTCTTTGGAGGATAAAAACTATAAAGCCACTCAAATGAGTGGCTTTTTACCATATTATTTTTATGAGCGCCCTTTTTGCGTTATACTTGGCAAGCGCTTCTTTGCACCATTCTAGATTCGATTTCGCGTCTTTGTACGCTGGCTGGTTTTGTATAATATAAAAATCGCTCATTGGGTGTATAATCTCCGTCTTCATTGCAAAATTAAGCTCTATTTTTGCTGGCGATATTCCTTCGGCATGCTCTACCCTTTCTATTGCATCGGCAACTGCGCTAAATATCTCGTCAATCCTTCCATCTATCGAAAATTCTATTTGAGAAAAGGGTGTGGTTGAAAGAAACCTATGCAAAACAGATATTCCCATGTCTTGCACTTCTCTGAATATGTCTTCTATTTCTATGTCTAGACGGTCTATTAGATCCTTTGCTTCTTCTCTTGCTCTCCTGTTTATTTCTGCCACCATTTCTGAAAGGCTGCTTGTGTTTTTGTATTCCGAAAATTCGTTAAATCTCAACATAAATTATTTATTGTTTTTTAAAAATCCGATAAGATTAGATTTTACGTCTCTGTTCCATGCCTTGTCGTCTACGTTTCCATAGTCCGAGAAATGAGGATCAAGCTCGTATCTTGTCATTTCGTTCGTATCCAGATATGCTTCGAATATATTAGTGAGCTTTTCGTTCTCTAAATCGTCTATCTCCATGTCTTCGATCCAGTCGTTGCTGAATTTTATTGAGTAGAAAGTTTCTTCGTCTCGATAGGTATGGAAGTTTCCGGATGTATCTTTATACTTCTTTTCTACTTCGCGCGTTCCTTTTTCGTAGGTGAAGTTTTTGTCTAATATAGAATCGAACTCGTCTTTAATCTCCTGTAGGTTTTTGTCCGCATGCGCGTTCGCTGCCCAGTCTCCATAGCTTTGTTGGATGTCGGAAACTATATCAGAGCCTTTCGCTGCCTTTTTGAGAATGGAGTTGAACCTATCTTTGATAAGGTATTCTGCTATGTCGTCGGTCTTTCTTTCTTGCTTATCTGATTCTGGCTCTCCTTCTTTGTCTTCCATCATTGACTTGATCTCGTCATATGAAACGGCGTCGCATTTGTTGCCTAGGCTGCTTACGAACTGCTCTAGCCCGCCAGCTTCCTTTATCAGCGCCTTTATTAGAATCTCCTTGCTTTCTTTTTCAAGATGGTATTGGAAAAGAGAATCAAGGTCTGGTTGATAGTCGCTGTTCCAGTGGTTGTCGTGGAACGATCCGTCGTCGCCGTTTATCAGAATGTCTTTGTAGTTGGCGTCTCTGGCCAGCATCTCGTCTGCAAGGTCTTCTAGGCTGTATTCAACGAATATGAGGTCTCCTTTTGTTTCGTATGATCCCCATTTGTAGTGCTCTGCCAGCTGCTTTTGCGTTATGTCCACGATTTCTTTCTGCTTCACCAAGAACTCTATGTAGTCTTCTGCCTGTTGGGTGTCTGTTAAGAACAGGCCGCCTTTGGCGACGACGCCATCTATATTTCTGATTTCTCCATCCGAATCCAGTATGGCAATCTCTGCGTCTGCTTCTTCGGATATTATGCTGTGCGCGAATTTAAGGTTGTCTGAAACGTCTTTATTTGATGGTCTGTCTTCCTCTATCTTTATGGATATGGCTGGCTGGTTCTTTCCTGCCACTATTTTCTTCGTAAATTCCTCTCCGTAGGCGCTGTTACAACTGTAGTGTCTGCTGCTGTAGTATTTGCTTTGGCCAACAAATCCAAATTCTACTTGGATCTTGTATCCTTCGTCTATCGATTCTTGGAAGTAGTCTCTTATGTCGTCTTCTTCGATTTTCCAAAATCCAAGCTCTTTTTCGCTTTTTGATTCCTTTATATAAGAAAGGAAGTCGTTCCATTTTTTTATTCTCACTTCTTTTTCGATATTTTTTATTATATATTAAAAAATAGATACATGATTTTAATATATATGATATGAAATACATAAAACTATACGAAGCATTTTCTTCCAACACGCTTTCAAAGCTATACGCGCATCTGAAAAAAAAGAACGCCAGCCAGAACAGCCTGTCGAATTTCAAGAAAAAAATGTCTGAATCAATGGCTGCGCTTGGCATACCTATGGACAAGATATCAGACGAAGACGTTTCTTACCTTTCCAGAAAAAAGGCGCTTATGCTAAAAAGCGAAAATATAGAAAACGAGAAAGGCGTTGGCCTTGTAAAATTCTGGTTCGACAAGGATGGCGAGTATATAGAAGCCACCGGCACCGGAAAATTCGCGATAAAGCAATCCAAAGAGCATATTGGCGAAAATTGCAAGCCGTTTAATCAGACAAAGATGGACTATATCAAGCAAAATCCAGCGTATTTTCCGGAGACCGGATATTTGATGCCAATTCCAACCGCAGAATACTCGCCGAGAGTTCCAGAAGGATCGATAATATCGAACGGAGACTATGCGATAGCTACGCTTGTCGATCGAGACGGATATTTTGACGATGAATGCCTAGATAGGATAGCATATGGAAGGCTTTTCATAGACGACGAAGACGACATTGTATACATGTTGCACAACAACGAAGATTGCGAAGGAAGCGAGCCGGACGACATGCCAGAATGGGGCTTCAGCTATGGCTGGAAGATAAGCAAAAATACAGACCACTTCAACTTTCACAAAGTAATAAAATCGAGCGAGCCTTTGTCGTATTACTCTGAGCTATCAGAAATATCCGATTCAGAAGATCCGTTCGAGATAAACTTTAGCATATCGAAAGACGGACGTCTTTCTACGCTTGGCTCATCTGAAGAAAAAAAGATAAAAAACGAAGCAGACTTCGCGATAGTTCTTAGAGTAGACGATATATTGAAAAGAGGACTGAAAAGCCCAAAAGAAACTTCTTTGGAAAGAGAAGAAGCAAGAAAAGGCGCTACGGCGCTAATGAGCGACGAAGAATTCAAAAGCCTCAACCTAGAAAGATATATGGAAAACCTGATAAAGGTTATCGGAATATCTCCTGAAGCAATCGAATTGAAGAACCTCGAAAAAGCAGTAGCAAGCATTGTCTCTTCTGGAGCAGGCGAGTCTTATTCGTTTTTCGCGACAATTTCCGCAGACTATCGAGCAATGGACAGCTTTTGCTTTCAGATAAAGAAAATGGCTTCTGTGCAGAATCTAGGAGAAGCAGCCATCAAGGCGGCATACGACAGCTTTTATCAAAACTACATGCATATTAGAAACAACGCAAAAGAAAGGATGACGGCAAGAAGGCAAGCGATGGCAATACTAAAAAGGCATACAGAGCTTGATCCAATAACCGACGCGATGTCGAGAATAAGCAACAGGATAACCAAGTCGATACTATCGAAGAAAATATCTAGAGGCGAAGACATAAAGAAAATATGCTTTAAGCTGAAAAGCTTGTATGAAATGATGAGAGACAACGATTACGAGCTTTCGTATACTATTAGGAATTTTCTGGATAGGATACTAAGCAGCGAAGAGCGTTTGCTTGCGAATTACATAGAATCCGCGATCGAAGACTACGCAATTCGAACGGGCGACAACAAGACGACTCTTCTTGAAATAGATTTGAAAAAGCTTCAAGAAATAGAATCTTACGTAGACGATATTTTTGCAATATAAAAAGGCCGCTCGATTTGAGCGGCTTTTTATTTATATCCTGCTTAGAAGCTCTGCCTTCTTTTCCGAAAACTCTTCTTCGGTAAGTATTCCAGCAGATTTTAGATCCGCAAGCTTTCTTATCAGTGCTATGGCGTCCTCTGTTG